>Ga0209979_1000445_pt1 | contig 56594 bp, 48 predicted proteins | sample AnhtaG_FD_183114 | JGI IMG/M metagenome (GOLD analysis project Ga0209979, IMG submission 183114) | Deep subsurface microbial communities from Anholt, Denmark to uncover new lineages of life (NeLLi) - Anholt_01485 metaG (SPAdes) (version 2) | ecosystem: Environmental > Aquatic > Marine > Oceanic... | reverse complement strand
CCCACCAGGCCGCCGACAGACCCGCTTCCGAAAACGTTCCCGGCAGCGTAGCAGATTGAGACCGTGCCGAAATGATTAATTCCCACCAGGCCGCCGACCCAGCTAACTCCCGTAACAGTGCCGGTGGCGTAGCAGTTTGAGACGATGCCATAATCATTCAATCCCACCAAGCCGCCGACATAATAGCCCGTGCCGGCATCGACATTTACATCTACCATACCCAGGTTTTTAATCTCGCCGTCAGTGCCGACGTCGCCGAAAAGAGCGATATAATCAGTACCCGTCGAAGTGTAGGTAAAGTTGCTGACGATATGGCCATTGCCGTCAAAAGCACCGGTGAAAGGATTGTCGTAATCGGTCCCAATGATATGAAACGCTGTCCCCGTGTAGGCGGACAAGTCGATATTGGCAGTGAGGATGAAGTGACTAGCCCAGTCCTCGGAATGTTGGCCAATCTCGTCCATCTGGGCGGGAGTGTTTATCTGGAAGGGATTGGCTTGCGAGCCATCCCCGCCGTTATAAGTGCCCGTTGCAAAAACGCTCGATGTCCCGATTCCCATTGCCACCAAAAATAGTGGAATTGCCCTCCGGATTTTTAGATTTGTTTTTTCCACTTTTATCTGCCTCCTGTAAATAGCGGGCCATTTTGATTTGGCGAAATGATTTCAGCAAGCCATTGCTCTAAACAAACAGTATAGTACTCTAAGGATATGGAACGCAACAAAATATCGGACGTTTGGGAACATCTCTTCAACTTATGAAAGATGCGTTTGGAGACAAATAACGCAGGTCGAAAGCACTTCTTAGCGAAATTAACCATATTCAAAACACAGAAAGCGACGTGATGCCTATGATTGTGTGAAGGTTTCATTAAACAGAAAACAGATTGTTTTGGACAGCCTCTATGCACGGTGCAGGGGGCAATTTTTTGCACAAATTCTTGAATTTTGAAAGGAATTAAAAATGAAGGTCGAAATCTTTAGACTAACCGGCGGCAACTCAACCTTTCGGCCCTTATTTCATTTTGGGGCCCATAGCAATGAATGAATCAAAAGCCATGAGGTAGTTATATATCTTTGAATGGTGAGCCGAACACGTCGGCGGTGAATAGATAGACCTCGGTTTCCGCATCTTTCCAGGCGTCAGCGGGCAGGCCTGCCTTGTGTGCGCAGCAGTAGGAGAGAAACTCTTCTTTGCTCCAGCCGGTTTCTGTGGCAACCTGAGGCAGAAAGCACCCCGAGGCACCGCCCCTTTTTATGTAGATGCCGTCAACACCGAGACGCAGACTCAACGGCTCGGCGGTGCGCTGCAGCGGTGAGAGAACGGATATTTCTATATCCAATTGCTCTAACTCGCCGGCAGTTACTGGGTCACCGAGAAAACGCGGGTCACTGGTCGCCGAGGCCTTTGCCATTTCGACAACCAGCTCAATCAGCGGCATTTCAGAAATAAATTGGCCGATACAGCCCCGCAATCGGCCCCGGTTCTTCAATGTCACGAAGCAGCCGCAATGGGCCGTCAGTTCGGGGTCGTCCGACTGGGGCTTCTGGATAGACCCGCCGGTGATAACCGCCTCAACCGTATCGCGGGCAACCTTGAGCAAAATCTTTTTCTGTGCATCATTCATAATAGCCTCCGTCTGAAACTAACGAAGCCATTTTATCACAAAGAAGTCGCCAATCAAGAGTACTACAAAGGCAAGTGAAAACCAATTGAAATATTTTTCAATTACAGGCCTGATTTTTTCACGCTTCCAAGCCATAGGCCCGCTATGATAAAAAGCCTCGCAGACCGATTCACTCTTGATGCGATAAAAAATCCGATAAGATTTGTTTCGTTAGCGCCGGCAGCTATAGCACAAACCTTGTTCGGCACCAGGATAAAACCGCAGGTAAAAACAGTCTCGAAAAAACGTGTGAAAAGTCTTACGAATTAACTTATAATAATTCTGAACCATATTATGCACAAACATTATGGTTAAAATACAGAGATGAAAAATAACATTTTGATATTTGTAAGAGGTTTCCTGATGGGGGTTTGCGATTTAATACCCGGAATTTCCGGAGGTACGATTGCTTTTATAACCGGGATTTATACTCGATTAATAGACGCGGTAAAAAATTTCTCTCCTAAATTAATTTATGACATTTTTAAATATCCAATTAATAGAAAAACAGATAGTTTGAAAGAGGATATTAAAAAATTAGACTTGCTTTTCTTGTTGGTGCTAATGCTGGGAATTGGCAGTGCTCTTTTAGTTGGGTCAAGAATCATTAAGTTCCTGTTGAGGGATTATTTTGCATATACTTTATCGTTTTTCATTGGGTTAATTCTGGCCTCTTCAAAAATAATCTTTAACCATATTCAAAACCACGAGGTAAAGAATATTTTATTCGGTTTTTTTGGATTTATACTGGGGCTTGCACTTTCTATACTTGTGCCTTTAACCGTAACTCCCAGTTTAGGATATGTTTTTCTTGGGGGTTTTTTAGCTGTTAGTGCCATGTTTTTACCAGGTATTTCAGGCGCTTTTATATTATTAATTATGGGTTTGTATGAGTTTATGATTAATGTTTTGAATGATATTCCAAACAATATGAGTTATTTTGTAGTGTTTATTACGGGTGCTTTATTGGGAGCTTTTAGTATTTCAAGAATTATATCATTTCTTTTTAAGAAAAACAGGTGTAGGACGCTTTATGTACTTCTTGGCCTTGTAATCGGAGCTTTAAGTGCCCCCTTACGGAAAATTCTTCAAACTGCCTCTTTTCAGATATCAAACGTTTTTATTATGGTCTTTTGGCTCTTATTGGGCGCATTATTAGTGGTTCTTGTCACAAGTTATAGAAAAGCTTACGAGCGGAAATTGCAAATTAATGTTATAGAAAAAGAGGCTAAAAATGATTAAGGAATAAGAAAATACATTTACTTTTTTCAACCAGCTCTTCGGCAGTTGAACCAAAAGTAAGGGTTAATCTATTATAATGTCAACGAACGAATTTCGCGTCCCCAGCAAGATACGGACAGCAGGAAACTATGAGTAGCGAAGAACAGTTTCAAATCATCGGCGATGGCTTATTAGTGCGTGCCCCTGCCAAGATCAATCTAAGTCTGCTTATAGCCGGCAAGCGTCCCGACGGTTTCCACGAAATAGAAACGGTAATGGCCAAGGTGAATTTGTACGATGAAATCCTCATCCAGCCGGGCCAAAAAGCCGGTATTGAACTTGTCTGCACAGGGCCGTATTGGGCGCCCAAGGGAAAAGAAAACCTCGTCTACAAAGCCTGCGAGTCCCTTTTGAACAGCTGCGGTTACCTGGCCGACATTAAAATTACGCTGACAAAAAACATTCCTGCAGGGTCTGGGCTGGGCTCGGCCAGCAGCGATGCGGCAGCAACGCTTATGGGGGTAAACGAGTTTCTCGAATTTTCGCTAAGCCGCCGAGAACTCAGAAAATTGGCGCCGGCGTTAGGCAGCGATGTAGCTTTCTTTTTGGATGGACCACTGGCATTTTGCACTGGGAGGGGAGAAAAAATTAAAGAATTGGACCAAAATTTTGATTTCCTGGCTCTAATAATCCTGCCGGATGTAAGTGTTTCTACAAAAAAGATTTACGCCGGCCATAAGATAGATATGCCCCTGTACGAAAGACTCAGCACCCAAATAAACAGCTATATCCGGAAAAACAGGATTGATTTGGTGTCTAAAATGTGCGCAAATATGCTGCAAATAAGCTGTTTCAGTTTAGTAAAGGGCCTTGCTGAGTTAAAGGCTAAAATTGAATCGTTAGGTATCGGGCCTGTGTGCCTGAGCGGTAGTGGTTCAGCTGTGTTTTGCATTATGGACAACGAGGCCGAACCAAAAGCCAAAGAAAACAGACGCAAACTTGAGGAAAAGATCGGTTGCAAAAACGTTATTGTGAGCAACAATAGATGGTGAAGGGTTCCCGCTTCACGGGGGTCCGACTTTTAAGCGAGGCAAAAAATATGGAAATCAGTGAAGTCAGAGTCAAATTGGTGAGCAACAAAGACGACAGGTTGAAAGCTTTTTGCTCAATAACGATGGACAACGAGTTTGTGGTTCGCGACATCAAGGTGATCGAAGGTGTGGGTGGTCTTTTTGTTGCTATGCCGTCGCGAAAAATGAGTGACCATTGTGAAAAATGCGGCAGCAAGAACCACCTCAGAGCCAGATTCTGCAATAATTGCGGGGCAGCCCTTTCGGAGAACCGGGCGAAGAAAGATATCAAAGGCAGAATGAAGCTGCACGCGGATATCGCCCATCCGATCAATGCAGAATGCAGGCGAAAAATTCAGGAAAAAGTCATAGCCGGTTTCAAGGAAGAGGAGGAAAAATCAAAACAGCCGGGCTATAAACCGGTCGAGATGGATGAGCCGGACGATGAAGTCCCGGAAGTAGTCTCGTAGTCAGAGGAATGCCATTTTGTGGCGTCCCAAAACGAGTCCCCCAAAGTGCGGTCCTGCCTGCAATAAACCGCAAAACGGGAACCGGAAGATAAAAAAGTGCCGATGCAAAAGCGTTGCCGAGCAGGTACAATCGTAACGGACTTTGATTCAACCTAAACGGCCGGTCCCGGGTAAACAGTGGTCGCGATATGGTAATAAAGGCGGCCTCTTGCGAATGCGAATTAACGCCCCCTTGGTACTCTTATGCGGTGAGGTCTTCAAGAACTCGGTCGAGAGCAATATCCAGTCGCTCATTGAGATTGTATCTACCTTCGGTAAGCTGCCGGCGGACGTCGAGAACTTTTTCCCTGCGAACCTCCGGCAGCGAAGCAATCCTTTTTAACACCCGACCAATTGGTGTAGTATTGATATTTTCAAGTATCTGCTCCATAAGCAAATCCTCATTTGGAGCCTGGCTCTCATTACCACAGTTTGTCTGTTGATTCTTGCCCTCAAGATGGCCGTCAGAATCAAGATTTGGCATCTCAACTACCTTGTTAGTCCAGCCATAGGCGAGACTATCCATATTCTCGTTTGGCCGGCATGCACTATATCTTGTATGCCCCCTCAATCCCTTTTGAGGCCCGAAACAACTTCGCAGTGTTGATATCGACAGAAGGGACTCAAAAACTTTAGAAAAGTTTGATTTGAATTAGCTGCTGCAAAAGCTGGAGTTACGCCCGTTCTGAACTCAAATACGACTTATCAGTATCAAAAACCGGCATTCAAATAAGTCTGATTCTCACAAGAAAACCGCTTACAAAAGTGTATCTGGGGAATCTGGGCAATATACAATATATAGTTGTAGTCAAGGATTCTGAGAATACAAGAGCCCAAAGGCTGAATTGTATTATCGGAATTAGCGGATGAGATTCTAATTCTCAAGTTTTCTTAATGGTAATACTTGAAGTCCAGGTCCACCTTCCAGGTATCAGGCAGGCCTTTCTTCTTGGTCAGGACGATCCTTTCGCACTGCAAACTTGCCCAGTCAAGCTGGAGTGTCGAGATAAACCTGGCAAATTTCGCTATGCCGACACCTCTTAGGACTATATGACAGGTTTGGAATTTCCGCCCCTTGGAGACTTTCATCGGTTTGGAAGCGAGCTGATAACTGGTCGATGGTATCTCGCACGAACGGGCAACCTTATCAACAGCCGTAGTATAATCAAATTCATCAGCATTTGTTTTCCCGGCACCAGACTCCAGTCGGTCGGGTGCAAGAGTCAAAATCTCTTGTATTATCTTTTGGGCGTCGAGATATTGCTTCTGCTCGATCTGCCAGTTGTCTTCTGCTCCCGGCAAATACACCGCCCAGACCAGTAAAGGCCATAGAGCGACTATAATGGGAACGAGTACATAATAGAAAGTCGGGTTTCTGTATATGTCTTTCATAAAGCAGGTCCTCAACTATTTTGCCGGCACAACCGTTATGGTAAAAGTGTCACGTTTTCCCTTTGCTCCAATATTATCTGTTAAGATCTTCAGCCCAACGCCACTGATTGCTGTGCGCAGCCTTCTTGTGCTCCCTCGCCCGGAGGTGCTGCCTTTTATACGAATATTCTTCGCGGTAATGGTGATAGTATCTATATCCAGTTTTGTCGGCGCCGAGCACTTGTTAAACGCCTCCAGCACCAGTCTTAACTTGGCCGATAAAGCTTCGTCATCTACAATAGGTCCTTTCTCGCTCTTGAGGCGTCTTGATACGCTGCCAAGTTTTTTCACACCAGGTTTGATTCCGCCCGGTAGTCTTTGTCCTGCCATAACGGCTGAGTACTCCGACTCGAATTTATCACGCAGGCGCCTGTGGTATCTATTCTGTTGCAACAACTGTGATGTAACATACATCCCCAGAGCGATCATAAGAACACAGACGGATACACTGAGGAACTTCAGCGTTTTCTGCAGTCGCATCTTTTTGCCCTGATACGGCATAAAATCGTCGCGGAAACTTGTGCTCCTGGTCTTTTCCAAATGAGCCAAAGCCGCGCCACAGGCAATTGCAAATTCAACGGTATCGGCACAATCAGCCAGGACATCCCGGCCGACTGCAGCACACTGGGCCAAATCAAGACTACCGGCTTCGATGCCGAGCTTATTGCTGAGCTGCTGACAGTTTACAGAGTCCGTGGAGTCGAAGACTTTAAGGCAATTTATCGGCTCGGCGGTTCCAGACAAAGCAATGGCTGCCGGTATCTGCCTTGCGAGCAAGTCGCCTTTGTCTTGCGTCCGGCCGACTAAAAATGTTCGCACGGTCGCTGCTTGCTGCGATTTTGCAAAGGAAATAAAATAGCCACTCCGCCGCGAAAGCATCGCAAAGAGAGGATGCGAATCTTCAGGCAGGGATACATTTTGCAGGACAAATCTTGATAGACAATTAACATCCGGTTCTACAGTTACAGGGTCGATATTATTACTTTGCAAAGAAGCAAGAAGGTCCGACAACAGTTGCCGCTGGGCAGTAAAGACGGTCAGCTCCGAGCCGGTCTCGCCCCTTGAGGTTACTTCGAAAGCTATCGCAACGTCGGATATGTCCGTAGAAAGAGCCTCCTCGGCATCAAACCTGATCGTCTGAGCGATTTGCTTTGTATCCTTAAACTCGCTGTGCACGTTATGCTGCATAAACATTGAACAATCCAGAGCCACTGCGACCTCGGAAAATTCCAATTCCCTCTCAGCACAACCTTTGGTAATAAGACGCGCCAATTCCGACATGTCGGCGCTGATGTTTCGTTCTCGCTGCTGTTCCAAAGAGACGCTGAAGCAGCCCAGGACGTCTCTGCCCCGCCCCTGCGAACCAAGACAGACCACGGTCGCGCCGTCTTTGCCAAGATAAATTCCCAAATAGTTTTGACCTTCCACTTCGAGCAAACTCCTAAAAGCCGGCTCTTCAGCCGGAGATTACGGCAATTCTCGTTGTCTTTTCGCCGTCTTTAGTTATAGCTATAACTGCTGACGCTTCTGCCACTCCGCTCACCGCAGTAACCCTAATCGTGAAAAATTTGCTGACCGTCGTTATATAGTTTTCGCACTTGCGAATCGAATCAGAATACGAAAGTAGTGACTCTTTCAAATCGTTTATATCCTTAAAAGGTTTTGTGCGTCTTCGCAGGATGATTTCCTGGGCGATTTTATCTGCGTCACCACCGAAAATAAAAGCGGCTTCCAATACGTGTCGAGGAGCGGTGTTTATATTAACCTTTGTTGACCCCCACATTCCCATATATTTCAGTGCCGATTCTTTTCTACTTTCGCTGATTATCGTCGGCCTGGCAAGGGTCTCGGTATCAATTAGCGAACTATGAAAAAGTTTTGCAAATTCGGCAGCCTGCTTCGAAATCTGTTCGGAGGCCGGTACAGTAGTTGTCTTAAACCGGGTAGCAGGCCTTGCCCTGCGCCTGTCTCTTAGTCGGCGGCTGCCCGTCGTCTTTGCTTTTATCGGCGTCCTTTTACTTACAGGCTTGAAGACAAGTTTGAACGGTTTCACTTTGCTTATTTCCTTTAGCTGCTCTTTTATCGAATCAATCTGCATCTCATTAACATCCATCCACTCGCAGAAAGTCTCGAACCCTGCTACCACTTCACGCTCCACTTCCTTGTCATTCAGCAGCATCCAGCCAACAGGATATTTTGCATTTTCGTCTTCAATTTTAATCCTGACTGTCGCAGAGCCGATATCGAACTCAGCCGGCTTGGTTACAAACGGCCAGGCAGGACCATACGGTCCGGGTATCGTCAGAGAATTTGGGTCATTAAAGTCAGTAACACCACCAAAATCATTGATATCATTGACATCGTTAATGTCGTCCATATCATTCATATAATCGATGTCAGTAATATCGTCAAAAATCTCGTCCTCCTCCAGGGCCTTCCGGGCGGCCCAATCCGCCAAAATTTCCTGGTATTCCTCTTCGCTAAGGGCAAACAAATCGGAGAAATCCGGCTCATTCGGCCGGCTGATCAGCTCAGCGGAAATATCTTCCAACGTAGCGAGCGCGTATTTCACTGCCGAGTCACAGCCATAGCGAGCTGCCTGATAGTCTATGATATAGTGGCAGCGGTGACGCTGGGCGCTGACACGGCTGCTTAACGTATAGCCCAGCGTCGAAAGCACAACCAACAGCACCAGGGTCACCAACAGCACAATGCCTCGACGACTCCGGCAATTATTAGCGTTGTCCAGACTTTCGTTCCCTATCACTACGTTTATCTCCGTCCTTTATACCTTCCTCTATGTCCTTCGTAGCTTCTTCTTTGTCCTCTATACCCTCTGGCTCGTCCTCTTTATCTTCTTCTTCCTCCTCCGCCTCTTCTCCTTCTTCTTCCTCCGAATATTCTTCGTCGTCTTGCCCCGCCGCTACGAATATGAATTTGATTTTTCTGGTTCTATCGACAGCTATGGTTCGCGTGTTTTTTTCCTCATACGGCACATCCAAAGTACCCTCCAACGTTTCAAAAGGCTCGGCAAAAGAAATAGTTGCCACGATGCCGCGAGGCAACGTCCTTCCCGGCCATTTATTTAGAAAGTCTTCGCCCTTTGGCACCTGGATACTGAAAAAAGTAACCCCGTCACAAATCGGCACAAATGGATACGCTTTTTCCCAATCCGCTCTTTTTTCATCGAGAAGTTTATCTTCCAACGCCATCCCGCTGTGGCTTCGGTATAAAACAAGACCGTTGGCGTCATTTTCGTAGTCATAGCTGCTCTGCCAAACGATTGTTTCAAATTGCCTGGCTCTATTCTTGTCCCCGGTAATAGTCTTCTGGATTGTCAACCTGGCGGCGGGGTAACCTTTTATGATTTTATTCTCAACTATAATTCTTGTATCGGAGTCGGTGGTAATTATCCTGTCGAGGTCCTCGGCGATGCGCTGTAGAACCTCAGAGGGCAGTCGGAAGCTGTCAAGCTTGCGCTTGATTGCAGCAGAGCTTGTTTCGGCCCGGCGGTAAATACCCAGCATCGCAACCAAGACCATCGCTCCTATCGTCACCGATGCGACCACCTCGGCCAGCGAAAAACCCCTGCCGACCCTGCGCATTTTGTAAGAAATATCCTTCATACTGACCAAACACACTACCTACTAAACACCTGATTGACGCAATCCATAATCTCCTCCCATGTGGAATTAGGGCCCAGCTGCGAAAGGCAATCCGGCCCTCCTGCCGGCTCGCTCGAATCTGTCGGAGCCTCCGGGTCTGTCGGCCCCTTGGGAATAATCGGCGTCTGCGGAACGCCCGGACCTGTCCCAGGCACCCTTCTCCAAACAGGTCCATGCCCGGTTAACTCCTCATAGGTTTCAGCGGCCTCATTCTTGGCCTCGATGGGAGGATCACCGTCATACTCTTGATACAAATCAAGGTAAAGCTTGACGTATTCGCCATCCTCGGTCAGGGGCATACCATTCTCAACCCACTGCCCAACAGTCTCCTCGTCGATGCCGGCGTACTCAGCCGCCTCCTCTACCGTCTTGATAAGCTGGTCGGCTTCTGCTAAGCGCCTGTTTTCTTCGCGTTTCCCCTCCGCCATTTGAAGCAATTGCTTCTTTGTTAAATCGGTCAGCCAGTGCGTTAGTTCAACGGTTTGCGCTTCGCCCGCAGTGTCGGTATACTCGGCCGAGCAAATCGCCTGAATCCACATACGCGAGGTCACCGGCTCATAAAACATCTCAACTACAGTCTGCCATTGAACGTCGGGATACATCTCGCTGCTGCCATACTCAACCATCTCTTGCACTGAATCCGAGGCAAGAAGTTTTTCCATATTATCACGCGCAATCTCAAAGGCCTGCATACGCAGCGCCAAATCTGCCGCCGAGGCCGTACAGCGACTGATAACAACCAACACGCTCGAGCTGACAAGAGCCAGTATCATCAAAGCAGCCATAACTTCCGGCAGGCTAAAGCCCTTGCGCTTTGCCAAAACACACAACAGATTTTCTTTAGAACGACACATCTTCCGGAGCTTTCGGCACTAAAAGTTCGACGTCACCGCCTTCTAACTTGACAATTCTGTTCATCCGATTAACCACTACCGAATAAGGTTGTTCATCCTCGTCGAGCAGGACGATTTTCCCGCCGTATTGCCAGCCCGCGTGCCCCGCTCGAAACTTCGCTGCCCCGTCGTTAGTGTAGTCATCATCGTCAAATAAAACATAAGCTACCCAGCAATTTTCGCCAAAATAACTATCGACAATAATCTCCTCCTCAAGGACCTCCGACAGCTCAGGCGAAGTAATCTCTCGAAGCACGTAACTCTGTTCGGTCAAATCAATAATAACTTCGTATCTCCTATTGCTCTGGGCGGCGGCACTGGCGGCCATTTGCATCGTTGATACAAACCCCTGAATCTGCGCCCTGAACCTGTTCTTTCGCAGCAAGCCAGACAGATTCGTCATCGCCAAAAGCAGAAACAACGAAATTATAACAACCACAATTATCAGCTCAGTGAATGTAAAAGCCGAATATCTGCGCGCTGCTTTCTTGTTAGTATGCGTCTGTGCTGTACAAGTCGCCGTCATAGCCCTCACCGCCTTCTTCGCCATCGGACCCCCAGCTGATGATTACAAATTCCTTACCGCTCTCTGGAAACCGTTCATAATAAAACTCCCGCCCCCACGCGTCTTTAGGTATTTCCGTAGTCTCCAGATACCCACCCGACGGATAATTCTCAACGTCGCTGGGCTGCTCAATAAGAGCCATAAGTCCTTCTTCTTCAGTTGGATATCGGCTGGTGTCCATCTTGAATTCGTTAACCTTGTTATGAAGGGACTTCAGGTTGGCCTTTGTCGTCACCACTCTGGCTTTGTCTATCTGTTCCGCTACCTTTGTAACCACCAGCGTGGCAAGCAGCCCGATGATAATCAGCATGGCCATAAGCTCGACCATCGTAAAACCTTTTCTTGTCTTTCTCTTTCCCTTTTTCATTTTTTGTCAGCCTCCAGACTAATTGCTTAAAAGTTACCCGCAGAAACTTCCAGGATCGGCAGTATCGTTGCATAGGCAATTATACCTACAATTGCAGCCATGACAATTATAATTATCGGCTCGACCGCAGCGCTGAGTCGTTCGATTACTACGTCGGTCGAGGCCTCGAGGTTTGCGCTGATATTTTTGAGCATCGTCTCTAATTCGCCGCTTTTTTCACCAACCGCAACCATATGGGCGATAGCGGGGTCGATAACTCCGCTGTCTCTAAGCGGAGTAGCAATATCAGCGCCGGAAAGTATCCTCTCGCGCGCCTGCCCGACGGCTCTTTTCATAAGAGTGTTGCCGGTAACCTCTGCCACAACACGAAGCGACTCAGCCATTGCAAGACCCGAACCGAGAAGTGTCGAAAGCGTTGAGGCAAAACGCGCTACAACACGCTGCTTTACAAGAGGACCGAATAATGGCAGCGACAGCAAAAGTTTGTCACGCAGGTATGCACCGCGCTGCGTGCTAAGAAAACGTTTAAGACCCCAGATAATAACGACCACTGCCGCAACAACCACCAACACCCACAAACTGGTCAGCACGTAACTTACGTTCATCAACTGCTGTGTAATCCAGGGCAGTTCCTGACCTGTCCTTTCAATCTGTTCACCTATCTTCGGGATCACTTTTGTTGTCAAAATCAGGATTGCCCCAATGCAAAAACAGATTAGCACAATCGGATATATCATCGCTGTCATTACCTTCGATTCGACCCGCTGGCGTTTTTCCATAAAATTGGCGATGATCGAAAGGCTGTTTCCCAGGCTTCCGGTAACCTCGCCCACCCGAACCATACTCACATACACAACATCAAAATAATCGCTGTAATCGTTGAGACCATCGGTAAAGGACTCGCCGGTAACGACCCGGTCGCGGATGTCGGCTATGGCGTTCCTGAATCGAACATCGGAGGTTTGCATAGTAAGGACCGAAAGAGCTTCGGTCAGCTTAATTCCGGAATTCAGCAGGGTGGCCATCTGTTTGGTAAAGTCGATTATTTGTGTCCTGCGGCCTTTGCCCAAAACCGAAAGCAGCGCAGCTCTGCCTTCGCGACGCGAACCGGCCTCTGTGATTGAAGTAGGGTGAATACTTCGGACCCTGAGCTGTTTACGCGCAGCGTAAGGATTTTCAGCAGCAATCGCACCTCTTACTTTCTTGCCGTCTGCTGCAATTGCTATGTAATGATACCTTGGCATTGACTATTTCCCATTGTCTATTGACTATTGATTATTCTTTCTTGCTGTCTTTCGGGAAGAAACAAAGATTGCAGCTAATTCGTTTGCTTCTTGAAGCAGCGGCATAATCCTCTGTTTCTTCAGCAGTTGCTCATCAATGACAAACTCCAGCCGGAAGCACGCCTCATCAACCTCCTCTATAACGATTCCCAGCTTTGAGATGAAAGCGGCTCTTGATTGAGCAATACAAGCACCTCGATAGTTTGAAGCAACGGAAGTAAAGCATCGGACCAATTGACCCCTAATATGGTTACCCAAATAAGTTCTCGGCAAAGACATGCTGAGCTTAACACAGCGATGCGCAAACTCTTTTGTCCTTTTCTGTAGTTCCTCTTTATCCATTTCTAATATATTCGGATAGCGTAATATTAAATAGTAAATAGTCAATGGCAAATCGTAAATGTTACATTACGTCTGCCTGTGTCACTCTCAGTACCTCAGCCGTAGTTGTTATCCCGGCGAGGACCTTTCGCGTCCCGTCCATTCGCAGTGTCTGCAATCCTGCCTCAAGGGCCACTTTCTTTATCGCACCGGCGCTTTCTCTTCGGTATATCAAATTCTGGATTTCCTCATTAATCAGCATCAGTTCATAGACCCCCGTTCTGCCGCGATACCCGGTCTGAAAGCATCTGTCGCAGCCGGCTCCCACAAAGAACTGCCCGCCGCCTTCAGCCGACGACAATATACCCAGTTCCCTCAATTCGCGGGTCGAAGGCTCAGTAACCTCTCTGCAATCCGGGCAAACCTTTCGCACCAGCCGTTGAGCCATTATCGCAATCAGGGACGAGCTTACCAGATACGGCTCAACGCCCAAATCCAGAAGACGCGTCACAGCCCCTGCCGAATCATTTGTATGCAGCGTGCTGAAAACCAAATGGCCTGTAAGCGAAGACTGGATCGCCATACGCGCGGTTTCGATGTCACGAACCTCACCAACCATTATAACGTCCGGGTCCTGACGAAGAACATGGCGAAGAGAGTTGGCAAAATTCATCCCCTTCTTGCTCGCAACCTGCATCTGGCTTATGCCCCCGAGCTGATATTCGATGGGGTCTTCTATGGTCATAACATTTTTTTCAGATGAATTAATCCTGTTAAGCGCGGCGTAAAGTGTCGTGCTTTTTCCGCTGCCCGTCGGACCCGTTACGAAAATTACCCCGTGTGAGCGGTTCAGCAGGGAATCGAACCTCTTCAAATCATCCTCGCACAGACCCAGCTCGTCCAATCCGAACAGACCGGTGCTTTTGTCCAGCAGTCGAAGAACGCTCCGCTCACCGTAGCTCGTCGGCACCGTGCTGATACGCAAATCGACCTCACGCTGGCCCAGCCGAACACTGCATCTGCCGTCCTGCGGAAGCCGACGCTCGGCAATGTCCATTCCCGCCATAACCTTGATACGAGAGATAATCAAAGACAAGACATTTCTGTTCAGACTCAGAACATCATACAAGATACCGTCAACGCGGTAGCGAATCTGAATCTTTGTCTCGTAAGGATGAACGTGGATATCGCTGGCCCGCAACTGCAGAGCGCGAAAAAGAATATCGTTGACCAGTCTGATAACCGGCGGCCGGTTCACAACATCAAGCAGGTCATCCGAAGTGGCCACCTCATCGATGAGCTGGTCGAGATTTTGCGAATCGAGCTCTTCGGCCACCTCCTCGATGACCGTTGTTCTCTGCTCGTACGCAACGTCTATTGCTGCGGTAATAGTCGTGCGAGTGGAGATTGCCGCCCGCACCGGCATCCCCGTCATCTTCGAGACATTATCCAGGGCGTTTGTATCCAGCGGCTTGGACAGAACCACCGTAAGCTCGCCGTCATCAGCCTCAGGCTTGAGCCCGATAAGGTAGTGATGCTGAGCGTACGTCGCCGGAACCGCCTCCACAAATTCCGCAGGCACCGTCTTTGAAGATATTTCCGGCAGAAATTCCTGACCGAGCGCGGCGGCAAAGAGCTTCAAAACCGCCTCTTCCGTAAAGTACGGACACCGAAGCAGAGCTTCGTCAAGTCGCTCTCGGGCCTCGTTGCTTTCAAAAAATTTCACCAGTTGCTCAACGTCAACCAACTCTGTCCGCTTAGCAGTTTGTATCAATAATTCTTTCATATTTCGTATTGCGTATTTTCTCGCACCACGCACGATACATCAATCAGTTTCCAGAATCCGCAATGGGTCCATAGGTTGAGGTTTTATGCCCGGCCAGTCCTCGTATGTCTGCATTTCTTCTTCGTATCTCTCGAATGCAGCCCGGTTCTTTGCTGATACTATTCCTATGTCCGATTTTCCGGTAAGCTCTTCACCGGGCCTTAGGATACGAGCTTTAACGAAAACATAAAGCCTGCTCTGCGAGTCTGTGTTCGCTGTATTTCTAAATAGTCCTCCGATAATGGGAATGTCGCCCAGAATGGGAATCTTCGTGCCGCCCTTGCTCTGATTGAGCCTCTCTAATCCGCCCAGTATTATAGTGTGGTTGTCTGGAACCGTTACTACGGTAGTAACGTCACTGGTCAGAAGGTCCGGTGGTGTCGGTCCCGTTATAAACTCACCGCCCGCCGACAGCGAATAATCCTTGTTCAGGCGAAAATCGATACGCGTCAGCGTAATTGTCAGTCGAAGCTGGTCACCTTTACTTATATGAGGTTCAATCTCAAGCGTAATGCCGGCAGTATAAGTGTCAATCTTCACCGACGGAGCTGCCGTCGAAGCTACGACGCCTGTGCCTGGTATTACCTTAGTCTCCACCGAGACGATAGGCTTATCCTCTGAGGTCTTGATAGTTCCTATCTCATTATCGTTAACAAGAAGCTTCGGTCTTGCAAGAATCCTTCCATAATTCTTTGTCTGCATAGCGTTCAGCAGAAAGTTAATATGCTTGTCTGCGTAAAAAGCGTTGCCCCCGCTATCGAAATCTATGAATCGATCCCGCCCACTGCCCGTTGCACCTGGCGGCATCACAACCTTCGTTAAGTCAAAAGAAGAACCCGGTAAATCCGGGAAGGCTTGCAGCCAATTCAGGGTAAGCGCAAAATCATCGGTCTTGCTGACTTCAACAAGCGTTACGTCCAGTAGAACCTGCGGACGATATTCATCGAGTTGATGAATAAGAGCGCTTATCCACTGCTGGTTCCTTTTACTGGCGTAAACGATTAGTGAATAAGTCTTCGGGTCCGGGATAATGATAATGTTTTCTTCTGTTCTCTGTGTTTTTGTTACGATCTTTGCATCTTTCTCCTGCTTGGTGGTCGTTTCCTGAACAAGCTGATTTAACACGCCGGCCAGGTCTTCCGGGGCCTGGTTTTCCAGCGGGTATATAACGTAGGGAATGTCTTTTACTTCTGCTTCGCTGTCAACGTAGCCGATAATCATAGCTATCTGGGCGTGCTGCTCAGGCGTCGCATTAACCAAAAGCGAATTGATTGTCTCAATTATTACCACCTGCGGCTCTTCTACAAGAGCCTGTTCTGTTGCAGCCGTCCCGGACGGCGCAGCCGGTGCCGACTTAGCCCCTTTGGCAGGGGGTCTGGTGGGTCTGCCGGCAGTGCCTCTCAAAGCTGTCGTGCCGGTGCTGATTATGCCAAGATCTTGCAGTTTTGCCCTGACCTCCTCGGCATCAACATTTTGGATTTCGTACAATCGCAGACTCCGCAGGTCCTGCTGCTTCACATCAAGAGCATCTATCAGCTCCTCAACAACAACTAATTGCTCTGAGTGTCCTATCATCAGGATGCTGTTTGTTCTTTTGTCCGCTTCCAGATACACAGTAGACTGGGTCGGTCCTGCAGCCGCTGCAGGCGGCCTCGCCGCCGGAGGTCTTGCCGGCCTCCTTGCAGGTCTGCCCGGTCTTGTGGGCCGAGTGGGCGGCGCCGTCACTGACGGCGCCGCAATAGCAACTGATATAGTCCCAAGCTGCTCGGCAAGCGTCTTGATTTTCGGAGCAAGAGTCTCTGCCATCGTATATTTCAACTGCCTGGATTTGAATTCTTTCGGCTTGCCCGGCTTGTCAACCATCTCAAGAAGTTGTTCTATACGTGCCATACGGTAGGCGTACCCTATAACGATAAGGGTACCTGTTTCAGCAATTGGTGTAATTTGTACACCGAGCTTCATACCCGTCAAAAGATTATTTGCACTGCCTGTATCTATATGTTTGAGCTCAAAAATACGGGTGATTACTACATCTCCAGCCTCCACCCTTTTCCCTTCCGGGTGGACGATAAGCGGGTCGCCAATCGCTGCGTCCGTTATAGGACGTATGGTAACAAGATTGTCCTTACGAGTCATCACATAGCCGTAGAACTGCATCACAGCTTCAAGCAGTTTATACAATTCCTTAACCTTGACCTTTCCGCGAAGCTTGCCTCCTATCATGAGCGTAACGTCGCCTTTCACTACGGCCGGGTTGTACAAATAGTTCAGCCCTAAATACTCACCCACAAAGCCCAAAAACTCCGTCATCGTAAGCTTCGGAGGCAAGTCCAGCGAAAGAATTTCTTCTCCATTGGCAAGGGGCTCCACGTCATACAGACCAACTTTCGAGACCGGCTCAGCAACCTCGTTAGGCTGCTCAATCCTGGGCGGCACCGGCTCTATTGCAGGTCCAGGTTCCGGTTCCAGCTCCTCTTCGACATCAGCCTTGAGGCTTTCGAGAATAGCGGTCAGGTCAACCTCCTCCGGTTGCATAGTCCCGACCTCTCGGGATTCAGAACCGGCGGAAGGTTCACCCGGCAGATTTGCCTCCGGCAAAGCTGCAGCCGAGTTTGGTTCCTTTATCGCGATTGGCGGCCCGCTCACTTGCCGGTCCTGTTCAGCGGTACTTTTCTCAGCCTTGTCAAGCGAGCTGAGAAGCCTGACGAAAAGCTCATCTGACCCGGACTCATTTGCATCGGCTCGACCGGCAAATTCGCCGGCAGCGGTTATTCTGCCAGGTTGTTCAAGCTCCGTCGTTGCGATTGCCTTGCCTGTTAGCTCATTTGTCCGACCCGGCTCAATTGATTTAGCCGGCGAGGCCGGTCGAAGAGGCTCCTGCTTACCTGTCTTCTGCGGCCGCTCGAAAACAGAAGTAATTTTTTCAAGCCGGCTTACCGGTGCAACAGCCACTACTGCACCATTGTGAATATCTATAATCGCTTTGGTCCGGGCGTCACCGACCGGTGGTTGAAAGAAGGTCCCGATTGATATATCCCCAACTGCTGCCGCAACCTGCTCATTCGACGGATAATCTTCGGCTCCTGCAGCGGCAAGAATCGTTCTTATGACGAACTCTTCTTTGGCGTCAACAAGCCCCAAAATCGCGCCCGCCTTGATTAGTTCCCGCGGCTGAGCCGTCACTAAGAGCATCTCGGCGCCCGGAAGCTGAGAAACCGTACCGATTTTGGCCTGGGCCAGATACTCTTTGCCCTTCTCGGCCGATATGTGTCTCAAGGAAAAAACCCTGTATCGTGCCGGTCCGGAATCAGCCTCTGCAGCCCAAAGACAACTGCCGCTCAACATAAAGGTTACAGCCAGAATAAAAACAAACGCCCCCACCTTGCGGACCGGTTCCAATCTTGCCATCCTTTGCGGAATTCGGCCCGAATCCAAAGCCCTCTCATACCCCCGCCACCAGTGCCTTGGTGGGGTGTAACTTAGTTTGTCTGTCATTAGTTTACTCCTTCGAATTCTCAATCTACAGGTTTCCCATCCTGCCCAGAGCCCAAAACGCGTCTTTCTCCGTTTGGAGGTGTTTTGTTCTCCGACTTTTCGCCCCCCCATAACTTAACAACGCAGTTTTGCATTTATCGGACATCCTGGGCCAAAAACCATCAAAAACATCTGGTATCATCGAGCTGCCCAAACGCAGTTTTTCGCGTTTCCAGGCCCCTCCAATACCACCTACTTAATAAGACACACAAGAAGACAAAAAGTTCCTGCTTTTGGGCAGAAAACAGCCATTTGCCCAGCAAAATGCCACAAAAATACTTAAAATCCGGGGCCTGTTAATTCAGGTAGAATACTGCAGCGGGCCAGTGGAAATTTGCGCCTTTACGTCAAGATTTGCCAACCCCACTCGTGGGAACATTTCGTTATATACGCTATTTCTCAGCCTGACTGCTCTGTTCTGCCAAGGCTTGTGCTCTTGCTTTTGCTCTTTCTTTTAGTATCCGGTTTCTCCGTTCTTTCCAATCTTTGCGAAGTCTTGGGTCTCTGCGGACTTTGGCTTGATTCGGGTCCTGGCCAACGTCCTTCAACTCTTGGCCCAAATGACCAAGTCGCTTCGCCTCTTCGTCACTGATACGCCTGCCTTCGGGGCCTGGAACAACTTTGCCCGCCGATGGTGCGTTTTCTTTATCCACGGGCTCCGAATCGGTTTTGTCGGATTCGGCGCCCTTAAACATAGTTCCCAGTTCACGGAAGAGTTCTTCCGCCAACGCCGCCTCTTTATCCCCCATCTGCTGGAGCGTACTGGTTAGAATATCGGCCATAGACCCCATCGCAGGCCCCGTCGCAGGTGACACAGCAGACCCCGCTCCGCTAAGACCCGAAACAGGGGTCAATTTGGAACCGATTGGTTCCGGTGACGAGCCTTCAAGAAGACTTCTCCTTGGCGGCCTGGCCACAACCGGAAGCTCAAAAGGCCCTTTACTTCCTCTGACAATTACAAGGCCGTCTTTTACCTGCTCAATAGTCAAATGGCCCACCACACTGGATTGTCTGACCCAGTTCCGGCCCTTGCCCGGCTCGTCTATTAACGCCAATGACTCTTCCGGACGCAACTCATTAACAGTCGTACCAATAAGCGTAAATTTGGGTCTGTATATTGGTGCCGGCGGGGGTACATCCGGAACAGTCGTATCTTCACGTGGTTTGGGCCTTTCCGGTTTCGCAGGCCCAATCAAATACGCCGCAAAAGCATCAGCCTGCTTTACAAGCGGCGAAATTTGGCCTTCGCTTCTTCCTTCCCTGTCCCCGCTGGCCTGCCTGAACTTCTCTATGACGCCCGCAGAATTCAGAAATCGCTCAATCGCCTCATCGCTGCGAAAACCAAAAATAATAGGAAAAACAAGAAAACCGGCCGCCAAAATCACCGCTATAATACTTGTTATTCGCAATGTCTTTATCATATCAGGCTCACCAATCCGGGCCCCCGCGTTGTGGAGACCCTTCCTTTTTATTTGACATTGCCGGCCGCATTTGGTTCCCTCCAATGAATTATTTTTTCAAAATAAAGCTGCTCTTTGTCCATATACTCGCCGCTCGTCTCGGGAGTATGACAATCGGTGCAGTCCGACATCGGCATGCTCGTTTTCTCCTTTAGCGGCTCCTTGATATGTTTCGACCCCGGACCATGGCAGTTTTCGCAGCCGACGTTCTTCAAATGCCCCGTTTTCTCCTCTGAAACAAACCCGCTTTCATATCCCATACCAACCACATGACAGACAACACACTCAGGGTCGTACTGCGAGCCAACCTTCTCAAGCCTCGCATAAGCGTGTGCGTGCGGCCCGGTGCTCCACTTTTTATATTCGTACTCGTGCTCGTGACAAAGCCCACAGGATTCCGAGCCTACATATTCCAGGCCGTTGGGCAAAGGAAAACATGGCTGTCTCTCCAGAAGCTCCGCTTCTTTAACAAACTGCTGGTAGGCCTTATACAACTGAACAAGAGAACTTTTCCGGTCCAAATCTTCCGTAACCGGTATGGCTCGAAAACCAAGCTTCAAACGGTCTTTAGCCTCGGTGGCTTTTATCTGCAATCTACATACATACCTGCCATAGCGTCCCACCGAGATAACCAGGGGACTTTTGTTCGGCTCGCTAATTACCTCCGGCTCATCAGATTCGGAAGGAACCACCAGGCAATCCACAATTCCCATCTTCGAAATAGTATCAATGGCGGCAGCATCTCGTTCATTAAGTATCAGCATATTGAGGTTTGTTGCAACAATCTCAGTGCACGTCGGTCGTGTTAAAAGTCCTCCGAGTCGCTTTATGTATCCATTTGCTAAATCGACTGAGGCTATATTTACAGCCACAACACTGTTATTCAAGGAGAAACGTTTCGTAAACTTTGCCGGCACATTTACATCAGGGGGGCCCTGAGAGCTTATAATATTAAATGCCGCGCTTATGCTGTCCAGCAGTCCGCGATTTCGAGCTATTTCGATGTCTTTTTCGGTCAGATTGACCAAATCATAATCGAGCCGACTGAAAGCCTCAATTATTATGTCGAACTTTATTTGGTCCTGCTCGCTGTCGCTTTTTACAAACGAGCCCGCATCCACAATCATTCGTTTTGATGCGCCGGCACTGTTAAGGACCGCCCAGCGCCTGTCAAAACCCCCAAGTTGTCCGCCGGAACAGCCGCAGGGCCTTAGCTCCCCAAGCTCATTGCCGGTTACAAAAATGGTAAGCACATCGGCTCCGCTCACATCTTGCGACTTAACGCAAAATGGTGTCCCGGCTTTATGGGCCGGTTCTTCTGACGGTTTTGTTGACATTGCAGATACGCACAAAGCCCCCGCCGTCAAAACACAGATGCAGCTCACTAATCGCATTATAGCCTGGTCCGTTTCTATCGGCTCAACGACTCTTTTTATTCCTTGAATAGAACCCGCGACAGTTAATTTTCAGCTCCTCGCCGCCTTTTATATTCACATAAAACACGTCCGTGAACGTCAAAACCGTTGTTTTATCTTCGGCGGCCGGGGGCGTTATCTCCAGCTCGAACTTATAACGCTTGCCAACCTTTTGCTGACTCAAAACCTTTACAATACCGTTTTTCGATGACGCTGATTCAACCTCGAAATCCTCATCATAGTTGTTCAGTATCCAGAGTTCTTTTTTTATCGGCTTTTCCGGTTTGGCATCGCGAGTTATGAGCGATGGCGGAGTAATCTTAAATCTCGCCAGCGTATTAAAGGGAACTGTTACCATATTGCATTTCGGATGAGTCAGGCCAATCGTGATACGCCCGTTCAAATTCTTTTTCAGCTTCTCAACATCAACCCTGGGTTTAAGAACAACTTTCGTCGCTCTCTTTGACGAGTCAAAAGCAGCGGTTATACAGTTCCTCGGCGACCTAAAGCTCCTTACAGCAAATGGTTGATTGTCAATACTGGTAAGTGTAATTGCCGGACAGCCGCCATTCTCAGCCTTAAGTGAAAGTTTTAGTCTCTCCGGTTTGTGAAGGACTTTCATCCCAATCATGCCCTTTATAGTTAGTGCAACTTTGGGCTTTGCCGTATCATTGCTGAATACGTAAACACGCTTGGACGTCTTGCCGCCCTGCCTGCCTGCCTTATAGGTTACTTTCAAGCTGCCGCTTTCGCCCGGCGCATATTTTCTCTTGGTTAACTCGGCAGCGGTGCAGCCGCAGGTTGCCTGGACTCTCTTGATCTTCAACAGGGCATCGCCGGTGTTTGTAAACTTAAACTCACAGGGGTTTTTTGTCCCCGGACCGATTTCGCCGAAATTATGAACTACTTTTTCAAACGTAATCTTTGGTGAGGGTTTGTTGGGCTCAGGCTTGGTCGTTTGAGCTTTTGTCGGCGGCGTTTCTAAAGTCCCTTTGTCGTGTTTTGGCGCCGGCGGAGCAATCACCTGCTTGCGCTCGACCGGCACCGTTTTAGGTGCTGCTGCCGGCACGGTCTTGGGTGCTGCTGCCACCTTCACCTCTTCCTGGCAGCCAATCCCCAGCAGCAAAATACAACTGACAACAAGAACAGTTAGAATCAAGCAATTGCGTTTCATCTTCTCATCTCCAGGCGAAATTAATAATGTAGTTTTCAACCGGTTTGCGTCCGGCCCCGATTAAGCGGTCCTTCGACACGCTCACAAACGCCCTTAATTGGTGTTAGGAGCGACTTTACAAACCCTGAGTATAACAAAAAGCCCGCCCTTAAGCAAGTGATTTCCGATTAGAATTGCGATAACAGGCCGGCCGTTGAGCTTACGCATTACGCCGTTTGTTGCCGGCAGACAAGATAGCGAGCAATAACCTGATATTAGCAACTGCGGTGACTTAGGTGCTATTTGGCTGGCACAGCTATTTCGATGATTCAATCATCGACAGCACGGCAACCAGACCGGTGCTTCTACACACTGTGGTTGCTCACGGCTTAACCGGTATAAACTGACTTGCCTCATTGACCTTCGGGCTCAAGGTAGGTCACCCGGCCTGGATACCTAACTTTGCTTTTCAGTCGTCTTTTGTACTGAAGAACCTTTCATCGTCCTGCCGGGTTTGGTTGCTTTCTTCGGATAGAATCCGCGACAGTTGATTTCCAGTTTCCGGCCGCCTTTTATATTCACATAAAACACATCGGCGAAAAACCTTTTATCATCCTCCGGAGCAGGAGGCATTATTTCCAGCTCAAAGTTACAACGATTACCAACCTTCTGCTGACTCAGAACCTTTATAATACCGTTCTTCGATGATGTCGATTCGACCTCGAAATCCTCATTATAGTTGTTGAGTATCGACACTTCTTTTTTTATCAGCTTGCCCGGTTCAGCATTGCGAACTGCAATGGCCCGTGGAGTAACCGTGAATCTCGGCAGCACATTAAACGGGATACTTACCATACTGCATTTAGGATGAGTCAGACCAATCCTGATTTGCCCCCTTAAATTCTTTTCCAGCCGCTCAATATCGACCTTGGGCTCAAGAACAAACTTCGTCTCTTTCACTGACGAATCAAATGCTGCCGTTATGCAATTCTCAGGTGATTCAAGGCTCTTTATAGCAAATGGTTGATTGTCAACACTGCTGATTGTGATTTTCGGACAGCCGCCATTTGGATCTTTAAGCGAAAGGCTCAGTCTCTCCGGTTTGTAAACAACTTGTTGCACAATCCTGGCCTTTACTGTCAGCTTGACCCGCGGTCTTGCACTGTCGTTGCTGGACACATGCTGATTTTTTGTCAGACTGCCGCGAAACCTCTTTGCACTGAACGTTACTATCACTGCCCCGCTTTCTTCAGGCGCATATTCTTTCTTGTTATTTTTTAACTTTGCGCTGAAGCCGCAGCAGGCCTGGACTCTCGTGACTTTCAACAAAGCGTCTCCGGTGTTTGAAAATTTGAACTCGCAGACGTTGTTCGTTCCCGGAGCAATCTCGCCGAGATCACAAATCTCTTTTTCAAACGTAATTTTTGGTGCCCTTTTTGGCCGCTGTGGTTCCGTTGGCCGAGCTTCTGCCGGCGGCGGCGCCGGAATAGTCACCGGCTCGGGCTCTGCCACCGTCTTAGGCTCTTTTGGCACATCAGGCCGCTGTTGACAGCCAATCTGCAAGAGCAAAGCACAACCTACAACAAAAACAATTAAAATCAGGCAATCGCGTTTCATATTCTCATCTCCAAATCAAATTGTGACGTAATTTCCGGCGCTTCAAAAACGTATAGTTTAACAAAGAAAGACGCCATAAGCAAGTAATTTATGATTTGTTTTGCGACAACAGAACATTTATTGAGCTGACGGATTACGCCGTCTGTTGCCGGCAAACAGGATGGGCGGCAGTAACGTATATTACTGTTTGCATACACCGTCCCTTACGGATGACCAGGACTGACAAGCTCTGTTCTTACAGCCCCGCAAAACACGCAAGCTGTTTGTTTGCAGGTGGTTACAGCCACTCGAGTTCTTCTGTCTTCGACTGCGCCCACAAGTAAGACCCGCTCATATTTATCCACCAGGAATGAACTTCCGTGAAAAAATCGCTCACCCCTTTCGAGATTTTTAACTGACCGGATATGGCCTTACAGCCGATATTTTAACGGGCCCTGTTTCCCATTTTATTGCAAAATTGGGGCCCGCCAGGTACTATAGTGTAGCTACGCCGATTTCTACGGAGCAAATTATGGCCAGACAGACTATCGAAGTGTCAATAGTAGTCCCGCTGCTGAACGAGCAGGACAATATCGCCACGCTTTATCACCAGATCACACAGGCCCTGACCGACAAATACAGTTACGAAATGATATTCATTGATGACGGCAGCGATGACAACAGCTTCAATATATTAAGCGAGCTGCACAAGGCCGACGCCAGACTGCGGGTCATCCGCTTTCGTAAAAACTTCGGCCAGACCGCGGCGCTCAGCGCCGGCTTCACCCACGCACGAGGCAAAATCATCGTCGCAATTGACGCCGATTTACAAAACGACCCCGCAGATATACCCGAAATGATTGCCAAACTGAACGAAGGATTCGATGTCGTAAGCGGCTGGAGAAAAAAAAGACACGATAATACCATAACCAGACTTTTGCCTTCCATAATCGCCAATTGGCTAATCGCCACGATTACAGGCGTTAAGCTCCACGACTTCGGCTGCACACTTAAAGCATACCGCAAAGAAGTCTTGGCCGAAACAAAACTATACGGCGAAATGCACCGCTTTATCCCCGCTTTGGCAAGCTGGAGCGGAGCCAGAATTGCCGAAATGGTAGTAAACCACAGGCCCAGAACCGCCGGCGCCGCAAAATACGGCCTGGCACGCACGTTGAAAGTGGTTTTGGACCTTATTACCGTCAAGTTCCTCGGCTCATTTTCCACCAAACCAATATATATCTTCGGCGGCCTCGGACTGATATGCGCGCTCGCGTCCCTGGTCTCAGGCCTGGCTGTGCTCTATCAGAAATTCGTCTCCCCCTCACACCTGTCTATGAACAGAAATCCTCTGCTGGTTCTGACGGCGATGTTAGTCACGGCTACCATTCAGTTCATCCTGATGGGTTTGCTTGCCGAGCTTATGGTCCGCACGTATCACGAATCACAGAATCGCCCTACTTACGTCATCAAAGAGATCCTCGAATCCACCGGCGGCACCGGAGATGAAAAATGAGCAAAAGATCTCATAAGAACAGACGCTCAAAAACACACACAAAGCCGCACAGACAAAAAACAGCGCCCCCTCCCAGACAACGACCATCCAAACAAAAAAGCAACAAGAAGAAAATTGTGACCTTTGTCATAATAGCAATCCTGGCGGCAGTCCCGTTTGCTATGGGTAAATACTTCGAGCTCAACTTTCCGGACCCTTACGACAGCGGCGTGTACGTCTATTCGGCGAAACATATACTCGAAGGTGCCGAAATTGGTGTTGACGAAAAGCCCAGCGCGCAAATAGGGACATTGCTTGTGAATATACTGGGCGTCTGGCTATGTGGTTTTAGCGAAACAGGACCCAAACTGATGCAGGCCATCTTTCAAGCCGCCGCATTAGTGCTTATGTTTGTCGCTATGAGAAAGCTCTTTGGCACACCATCGGCGGCAGTGGGAGTTATTATCGCCTCAGTTTATCTTTCAGCCCCGCTTATCGCCAAATTCGGTAATGTCAAAGAACAGCATATGATCGCCTTTATGGTGATAGGAATAAGCTGTTTTGTGCTGTATCAGCTTGGCGGAAAATGGTGGTGGGCCGTCCTGGCAGGAGCATTTGTGAGTTGGGCGCCCCTGTTTAAGCCGACAGGAACTTCAGTGATTGGGGCAATAGGTTTGTTCGTCATCGCCCAGCCACTACTAAAACACAGAACCTTCAAGCAAACGGGAACCGATATCTTGCTTCTGCTGGCAGGCGTAGTCGTGGCGATTGCGCCCTTGTATTTGTGGATACTTGCCTGGAACGTGCAGCTGAATCTGCCGTACTCATTTGCGTGGAGAACCCTGGCAAAGATGCTCCCGGCCGCCGGAGCCGCTGAGCAGGCAAAACCAGCAGCGGATTATGTTACCCAGGCCCGAAGACTCATACCTTTCTCAGAACAATGGCCCAAAGTATTACGATTCTATGGTGCACTCATACTCCCGGTTGCCCTTGCCCTCGCGGCCATCCTCGCAAGAATCCTGCGAGTGATTTACTCCGCGGCTTCGACTAAAAAGCCAAACCCAAAAGCATACGACCGCTTCGTCCTGCTCTTCGCCGTCTGGTGGATTCTCGATATGGCCTTCGTCTGGATTAGCCCACGTTCGTACGAGCAGTATTATCTGCCTCTAAACGCCTCAGCCGCAATGCTCGGAGGATATCTGATTGCTCTTTACTGCGACAAAGTGAGCAGGGCCGTCTATAAGGCCAGGTGGGCAGCAGTCGGTGCTGTTGGGTTTGTATGTATGGTGGTTATGTCGTGGCACATATTCTTCGGCATAAAAACAAGTCCCCACTCAGGCCAGAGATATAGAAATCCCGATCTCCGAAGAGGTTACGCTCAAAAGCTGGCCCAGATCTCTGCACGCCGCAGGAACAACTCCAAAGGCTACTGGGAAACCGCAGGCGAATACATCCGCTTACATACGCAACCGACGGACAAAATCTACGTCTGGGGCTGGTTCCCGGGAATATATGTCAGCGCCCAGAGATTCAGCGCCGCTTCAAAACCGGTGATGATGCCACGCCCCACCCCGGCCAGAATGGCCGAGATGATTGCCGAACTGCTGGCTGAATTCGAAAAGGAAAAACCCAAATTCATCGTCGATTCCCGCAAACGCCACGTACCGATGCAAAGACCGCCATACGAACTATGGCCCATCGCACCAGAAGGCTTTATGGGAGCAAAGAGAACCTGGTTCTTGTCGCCCGAACCCAATGTGATTAAAGCCTACGACGACGGCTGGAGTGAAAACCTCCGCAAAAGTTTCGACGAAGCCGAGGCCCAAAGATACGAAATATTGGCGCCACTCAGAAAATTCGTAATGGATAACTACGAAGTCGTGGAGCCAAACCAGTTTGTCCCGACCAGAGGCTGGCAACGGCTTATTCACCGAATGTTTTACGAGCACGTCCTGTTCCGGTTGAAGGAAAACACACCAAACACGGAGCCAAAATAGTCGTGTCGAAGCTCAATCTACTCATGCTCAACTACGAGTTCCCGCCCATCGGCGGCGGAGCCGGCAATGCAAATCTTTGTCTGCTCAAACAATACGCCCGCGACACCAACCTGACAATAGATGTTCTAACTTCAGCGCCCGGGCCCGGTCTTCTTAAGGAAAAATTCGCAGAAAATATTACCATTTACAAAGTTGGACTGCATAAAAAAAGCCTGCACTTCTGGCGAAAGACCGAGGTCATCGAGTGGCTTCTCAAAGCCCGGTTTCGTTACCGAAAGATGCTGCGGGAAAATGATTATGATTTAGTCCACGCGTTTTTCGGCTTCCCCACAGCCTGGCTGCCTTATCGAACCGCGAATAAATTGCCCTACATAATCTCGCTCCGCGGCTCCGATGTGCCCGGCTACAATGTTCGCCTGGCCCTGGATTATAAGCTGTTGGCGGGGCTTTTCCGCAAGATTTGGTCCGGCGCTGCCGCGGTAGTGGCCAACAGCAACGGTCTGCAAAGCCTCGCGCTGGAGTTCATGCCCGCTCTGGATATCAAAGTGATACCCAACGGCATTGACGTAGAAAAATTTTATCCGGCCCAAGAACAAAGCCTCACGAAGCCGATAAAGCTTCTCACGGTCTGCAGACTTATCAGCAGAAAGAGGATTGATTTGCTCATCAGGGCCGCTGCTCGCGCAAAGGAACTTGGCCTCGATATCCAGTTTAATATTGCCGGCGAGGGGAACCTTATGAAACCACTCCAAAACTTAGCCGATGACTTAAACCTCACCGACAGCGTGGTGTTCATGAGAAGAGTTCCCGCCGAGCAGATGCCGCAGGTTTACCGGGATAATCATATCTTTGTTATGAGCAGCGCCCACGAAGGGATGAGCAATGCGATGCTTGAAGCAATGGCCTCGGGCCTGCCCATTATCACAACGAAATGCGAAGGCGTGCAGGAACTAATAGCAGATAATGGAATTGTGGTCGACTATCCTAAAGCTGAAGCAATCGCCGAAGCGATAAAGACTTTAGCTGATGACCGGCAAACTTACAAACAAATCTCCACCGCCGCCAGAAAACAAGCCCGGAAGTTTAGCTGGAAATCAGTTGCTGAGGCATACTCAGCCCTTTACCGCAAAGTTCTGGCCACAGCCGGCAAAAAGTAAAGATCAAGAAGTAAAGGAACGTCAATTTTCCCTCTGCTTTCGGCTAACACCCGGATATTTCACACAAAACACCGCATTGCAGGAAAAATTCATTAATAAAGCCGGAAATAATAGTTGAACTTCCTGCATAATCGCATATAATTACAAACGGCACGGATGTGGATTCCATAAAAAAAGGAATATCTGGAATTGTGGGCGCTTTCTTTGCGCGGAACAGAAATAATTCATTATAAGTGGAGGTGAAGATTATGAAAACGAGAACAAACTTATTTTTCGTGGCAGTGGTTGCATTTTGGGTTCTGGGTGGATCAGCTTTGGCACAGTGGACAGAAGCAGTGCCGGTGACGGAGATAAACACCGAATATGCCGAATGGGACCCGTTCCTGTCCGATGATGGGCTGTCCTTGTATATTTCAAAGGGCAAGACCGATACTTTCTATTATCATCGACTATACGAAGCAATGCGGGAAGCGCCCTACGGACCCTTTACATCACTGAGAGAGATTACTGAATTGAATTATTCCAGCGGGCATATCCAGGACCCGTGGGTCTCCCCAGACAATCTGCGACTGTACTATATGAGAACTGAGCCCCCTGGTCGCTGGCGCCTGAAATTCAGTGAAAGGGCATCCGTGTATGACCCGTGGCCGGTTGGGGTCAATATCTCCGAGTTGAATGCACTTAGTGACTGCATGCGCGGTCCAACGTTAACCGCCGACGAGCTAACAATATTCTTCAGCAGCCACCCAACCTGTCCAATTCCGGGCGGTGAGGGTGGTGATGATATCTGGATGGCAACCCGTCCGGATATGGATTCACCTTTCGGCGATATAACGAATCTAACAGAAATTAACACAACTGCAAATGAAGGAGGACCAAGCGTTTCACCTGTCGGTCTCACGCTGGTGTTTCATTCGGATCGCAATGGCCAAACTCAGATATTCAAGGCAACACGAGAGTCTGCATATGAACCTTTTGGCAATGTTGAACACCTCTCGGCATGCGATACACCCGCAGGCAGTGCCACTCCTTGCCTAAGCAGTGACGGAACGGCTATATACTTCAAACACGGGGCAAATAAAGGAGATATCTGGGTCTCGTATTTGGTCCGACGGGAAGTCGCCGTTGACATCAAGCCTGGAAGCTGCCCCAACCCGCTTAATCTCGCCAGTCGCGGCGTGCTGCCGGTCGCCATCTTAGGTTCGGATGACCTTGACGTAAACACCATTGATGTAGCTTCCATTCGCTTGGCGGGCGTCGCCCCGGTCCGCAGCAGCTATGAGGATGTAGCGGCTCCTGTCTCAGATGGCAACGAGTGTGATTGCACTGTAGCAGGGCCTGACGGTCATACCGACCTCACCCTCAAGTTCAAAACTCAGCAGATAGTAGAGCAAATCGTAAACTTGCTCGGCGAACTCGTTGACGGTGAACTGTTAGTGTTGAACCTCGCTGGAGCGCTATCCGATGGAACACCCATAGAGGGAACCGATTGCATCGTTCTTGTCGGCAAAGTGCCAAGACTGTTAGCTGCCAGGAGTTCGGATATCAACACGGATGGTATAGTTGACATTCTCGACTTTAGCAAGATGGCCAAATACTGGCTCGAACCCACTGCTGCGGACTATTAAGCTGCTTGGCATCCACGAATTAGAGTTGTGGTTACGTGTGTATAGTGGAAGGCGTGGTCTTGCACGCTTGTAAGACCACGCCTTTTGTCTATACTATATGGGCTTTCTGACGAATCCGCGCTGAACTAAAAGCAACTGATGATTAAAGCGTCCGTAAAGCAGAACTGGAACGTTAACATAAAAGCGGCTGGCGAGAAGTATCGAAGCTGACATAATTACCAAACAAGGTACCAATAAAGTAAAATGAGCTCTGACACCAAAACAATTGAAATATGTTTCATCGCTCCCAAAGCGTACCCGTTGTTTAACCCTGATGTGAAAAAGGTTTTCGGCGGGGCAGAGGTTGACCTGTATTCTCTTGCAACCGAACTCGCAAAGGATGAGAATTTCGCAGTCAGCTTCATAACCGCCGACTACGGACAAGCCAAAATCGAGACCATTGAAGCTGTCAGGATTATCAAGAGTCTAACTTTCAAAGAGAATCCGTTAAGCGGCGCCTTTAAGGTTTGGAGAGCGATGAGAGCTGCTGATGCCCAAATATATTTCCAGGAAGCAGCCTCTCTTGGCACATTCTTGGTTGCACTGTTTTGCAAATTGCACAAAAGAGTATTTATTTACCGTACGGCACACGAGCGCGAATGCAATGGGACCTACTTGAAACAACACTTGTTCGCTGGTAAGGCCTTTCCCTGGGCATTGCGCAACGCAGCGCAAGTTATAGTGCAAAATGAAATCGACAAAGAAACGCTTGAACGAACAACAGGTGTACCTTCAACTGTTATACCAAATGCACATCACTTGCCCGTGCTATCCAAAGGTAAAAGAGATATTATTCTTTGGGTCGGCAGAAGTGCGCCGTTCAAAAGGCCGGAGCTCTTCATCGACCTCGCAGCACGATTTCCAAACGAGCAGTTCGTTATGATTTGTCAACGTGCAACCGGCGATGAAAATTACGAGGCACTGATAGCCCGAACGAGAGAAATCAAGAATTTGCAATTCATTGAGCGAGTGCCATTTGCCGACATAGACAGCTACTTTAAGCGAGCAAAGGTGTTCATAAATACCAGTGACTCGGAAGGATACCCGAACACGTTTATTCAGGCCTGCAAGTACGCCACGCCGATACTATCTCTTTGCGTCAATCCGGACAATTTTTTGAACAATTTCGACTGCGGAATATGTGTAGATGATGATTGGGGCAGATTCATTTCAGAAGTAAAGGTGCTGGTAAGGCCCCAGGAGAGAGCACGTTATGGCAAAAATGCCCGGCAGTACGCTGAGCAAAAGCATAACCTTGAGAAAATCGCGGAAAGGTACAAGGGCATGTTTTCCAGGCTTGTATGTTCTGCATAGATAATCGATGAGGTCTTTCTTGCAGGATCAACAATCTATTTCGGAAATGCAAAGCGTTAACCGTTATCTTGTTTAGCACCAATAATCTCAAACGGAATAGAATGAACTGGATTTGCGCGGCACATTTAGTAATATACTGAAAGTGCAGCTGATGGGCTTTAGAGCACTGGTAAGAGTTTTGTATGGGATGTCTGCACGTAAGCCAGTATTCCCCCCAAAAAAAGGGTGCGGCATGCAAAAAATTGTTGGATTTATAAAAGCAGTTGTGTGGTTTCTCAAACGCCCCAAGTTCTATCCGGAACTCCTTCGGACGCTGAAAGGATTTGCTTGCAAACGGATCACTTCAACCAATCGGCGTAAAGAAGCGAAGCATTGGTGCCAAGACCGAGCAATAACAACTTCGGACGCCATTGCCAAGATCTTTGGAACAAAAATGCGAGAGTCCGTGCGCGAAAAGTTTAAGGAAGTGTTCGCCGAAGCAGAAAAGGCTGCGAAGAACTGCCCTGTTGACATGGGGGGGGAAGCCGACCTGGACTTGCTTTATGAGATTGCTGAAAATACCCGAGCAAAGAAGATTATTGAGACCGGCGTTGCTTACGGGTGGTCTTCTTTGGCTTTGTTGCTTTCCTTAAACACACGAGAAAACTCTATCCTGGTCAGTACAGACATGCCCTATATCGATCGAAGTAGCGCCGAACATATAGGCTGCGTTGTTCCGGATCACCTCAAGTCCTGTTGGAAGATTATCGTTGGCCCTGATCGATTTGCTTTACCTCAGGCTTTGCGCAGGCTGCCCACCATCGATCTTTGTCACTACGATAGCGACAAGAGTTATAAAGGCAGGGTATGGGCGTACAACCTACTTTGGAAAGCCCTGAAATCAGGGGGATACTTCATTTCCGACGACGTCGGAGACAATCTTGCTTTCATGGATTTCTGCAGCCAGATAAGTAAAGAGCCTATCGTCGTTCAGGCTATAACCGAGGCGGATGAGAAGTATGTCGGCATAGTTATTAAAGACAACTCTCAACAGCCCACGTAGCTTCCGCTGAGTTTTTCAGGAGTTGTCATAACTCTTTCTTTAAACAGCTGGAGACACTGATGCAACCTGGAATATTGAAAGAAACCGGCAAGAACGCACGCCGATACGCCGAACAAAATCACAACATCGAGAGAATTGTTAGAATGTATGAGGACATGTTTAGAAAACTGTTATCGAATAACAAATAAGCCGCCACGGGCCGACCTCATAAAGTAGACCACGGACATTAGCAATGTCAAAAAGTTATTTTGTCAAGAAGTATGCAAAGCCCCAACTCGCTCAGGCCGAGTTTGAGCGTACCCTCGCAATTTACAACCAGGTAACCCCGGCAAACCCTACTCGCCTGAGAATAGCCCGGCCGATTGAGGTCGAGGGTTCTACCGTTTACTTTGAAAAAATAACGAACTGTGTCAATCTGCGAAAGTTGATCTACAAGCCTAATGTCGACACTCAGGTTCTGTACCACGTGGGAGAGGCGTTGGCCGAGTTACACCTGGCACTGAACCCTCAAATAAAGAGTCTCGACGACAACATAAACATTCACGGAGATTTCTCGGCCACTAATGTGTTATATCAGCCCTCCACAAACTCGGTTTACATCGTCGATTTTGCGCCCTACCGTTATGATAGGTCCGAATCCTATTCTTACGCTTCCGCTTACAGCGACCTTGCTCACATAGTCCTCACCCTCGAAATTAAGTACCCCTTGTACAGAATATACCTTTTGGCCCGAAAGAAGAACAAAGAGATGTCAGCCAAGTTTTGGACAGGTTATGAGAATGTAATAGGCAAGAAAATTGACCGAAACAAGCTTTTCGAATACATTATCGGCGATATTGATGTTGCAACGAGACGTTTCGCCCAGAGAAATCCTATTTCGCGGCTTGTCTGGGTCAGACTATTCAAGCAAGCCAAAAAATGGTACGTAAACCAAAAGGACTCAGCAACATGAAGTCAAAATCGCTCGTTACAGACTACAGGAACTCTCATACTCAGGTAGGAAAAGGAGCTGTCTACGATTGCAGGCTCTATGCTGAGGATTCCGCTCATACTTCGCTCTGGCATCTCGAAAGCCAATATCTCTCTGACCTCATCGAAAGGCTTGTTCCCGGAAAAAACAAATATCTGGATTTCGCCTGCGGTACCGGACGCATCATAGCCAGCTTTGCTGAGTGCTTCAATGAGGCCGACGGTATCGACATCTCTGAGCCTATGTTAGCTCTTGCCAAATCAAAAAAGCTAAAAGCAGAACTGATTCAGGGGGATATCACGAAAGATGCCAATATCGTCGGAGACGGCTACGATTTGATAACCGCCTTCAGGTTTTTCCTCAACGCTCAGGATTCGCTTCGTCGAGAAGTCATCACCATCCTTGCCGAAAAACTGGCGCCGGACGGAATCCTTGTATTCAATATTCATAATTCAAAGCCAAGTCTTCTCTGGCTTCAGAATTCCTTTATGAATATTTTCAAAACTGCCAAAGTCAAATCGATGTCACGCCGCCAGGTCAACGAATTATTGAAAGATACCCCGCTGCAAATCGTGGAAACCACAGCATTTGGTATTATTCCAAAGGCTGCTCATATAATCTTGAAACCCAGACTTTGGCGCTGGCTCGACCGAACATTACGAAAGTGCAGATTTCTTCAGAACATAGGTTCTGACGTGATTTACGTATGCCGAAGAAGAAAAGGGTGCACTTGATTGGTTTTCAAAGATACACCAATACCAAGGCAACGCTATTGATGCCTGCAAAGATGTTCCATCTCACAAAACCCCAGAGCAAGCAAAGGGAAAATATTGAAACTTGGCCAGAAACTGCCAAATCTTTTTAATACCCTTCCGTGAAAGACTTTTATCAAGCCACTTCAATCACATGAATCGGTTTTGTAAACTTTTTTTGGGGGATGAATCCACCTGCGCGTAACCTGGCGCCCAAACCACAGCTTATATCCCAAATAGGCAACGGCTCGTGCAAACGTCGAGGTAAGCTTCGGAAAAACAGTCAAAAGATATGCCCCAAGACGCCAGTACCAGGGAAAAAACTCTCTGAATTGCTTTACCGTAATTCTTGTATCAGTTTTGAAGCCACGGTACACGGTTGTTAAAAGAGTTCTGCGCAGAAGCTTTACAGCCAATGGTCTGAATTCTTCGAGCCTTCCTTGTTCATTAGCCAACTCCAAGTGATGTGCTATCAATTTACGCGCCTGTTCACCTCGCTTGCTCAAAGAGCGATATTTTGCGGAAACGACGTTCACCGCGTCAAGGTGTACGATAACTAATGGCTGAGGCAGGTAACCAATTTTGGGGAAGCGATAGCCAGTCCTCCACCACGTGTCAAGATCGGCAGAACGTAACCAACAAGAATCAAACACACCTATCTGCTCAAAAACTTCTTTGTGAACCAGCATAGTGGACGTAATGACCGGACACAAGCCTTTGGTAACAGCCGCGAAGTAGTTTTCAAAATAGTCGTCGCTGCCCAAAGCTTTTTGGATCGCCTCGGTATTGCCAACCGCTGCACGCCGTTTGCCGTCGGATTGATATCGGTTTGTCCCGCACCAACGCAACTCGGGATGTCTGCTGACCAGCTCCATCTGAAGCTCCAGCTTTTCCGGCAGCCACTCGTCATCATGGTCAAGAAAGGCTATCCACTCACCTTTTGCCGCCCGAATGCCGGTATTTCTTGCCGGGCCGTCGCCTGCGTTCTCCTGGTAGATATAGCGGACCTTCGGGCCGTAACTTTTTACTACCTCGGCTGTATTGTCGGCAGAGCCATCGTCAACGACGATAATCTCATAATCGCGATAGGTCTGGGCCAAAATGCTGTCTATCGTTCGTTTGATAAACCGGCCGGCATTGAATGCAGGGATAACCACACTAATCATAAATATCTCCGCTCATCTAATCACGCGGCTCCGCACGGTATCGGCCTGGCTACGCAGGCAAAATGATGGTACCTGATGTCTTTAAATTTATTAAGAAACAGCACGGTCAAGAGCCTGACGGCTATGGTTTTTATGTTGCGCTCAGGTTCCAGACCCTCTATGGTCAGTAATTTATATCCTAATTGCTGGAACAGCTTTACCAAACTCTTATAAGTAAAAAATCGCAAGTGCGTCTTGTCCAGTATTCCATGCTCCTTATAGTCCCAGTTTCCACGCACGACCAGCTCGAACAGGTTACGGCAATACCTGACATTTGGGAAAGATGCGACTACCACGCTCTCAGCCGTTAGTTTCGCCTTAAGATCGATCAGCAACGTGTAGGGGTCAGCAAGGTGTTCAAGAATATCATTGCATATTATGCAGTCAAAGTAATTGTCAGGTATCTCGTCCAGACACTTATTAACGTCGACATTTATCACTTTATCGAGCTTCGCGGCAGCAACTTCAGCCGCCTGTCTGTCTATTTCCACACCCCAACACTCGGCGCCAAAATTCGTTTTGACAAGTTCAGAAAAATTCCCTTCAGCACAGCCCAACTCGAGTGTTTTTTTCACATTCTCGGGTATGTACTTAAACATAGACTCGCGGCTCTGTTGATAATACCTTGCAGGTCTGCCGGACAGGTTATTGTTTTGTTCAACCATATTATCTAAACACTGGCCTGGTTCTTATGTCCCCGTGACCACGGCAATCACAGCTTCAACAGCTTTTTCAGTTTGACTCTAAAATAGACCTCCATTGTAGCAGCCCGGAAGAAATACGCAATTACAGTTGCGACAACAGCGCCAACCATGCCCATTACAGGCACCAGAAGCAATGCTAAAAGCATACTCAGCAAAACCTGAAGAACGTTAACCGTTTGAGTGAACTTGTATTTTTTAAGTGAATGAAGGATCGGGTCGTAAAAGACTGCGTAGAACATCAGCACCGACCCAACGAGCAGAATTCTCAACACATTGACAGAGTCCTGGAAAACCTCACCGAAGAAAAGCTTGAACAAATAGGGAGCAGCGACAAAAACTAAGCCAATGACAATAAGACCAAGCAAAAATATCTTCGGCCTCTTATTGAATAGATAGCTCTTCATTTTGGCAGGGTCCTCTACGTGCTGGCTAACAAAGGGCAGGAAGTAGGAATTTACAATAAATGTCAACATAACTATCCCTTTGAAGATCTGATATCCGAGATTGTAGGTGCCGACATCACCCATCGAGACATCACCTATCGACATGTACAATCTCAGAACAAGATTACCACCCCAGTTTATAAAATAAACAGCGCCCGCCCCGACCGTAAGCCACTTTGTGAAATTGAGCATATCTTTGAAATGCTGTTTGTCAATATACAGGGGCCGTAGTTGATTAATGTCAACGGCCCAAAGAAATATGAGCGCTACAGAAAAGCCCGATATAGGATAAACAAGAAAAACCGTTCTCAAATTCATCGTGCCGGTCCAGTATAACACAAAGACAAGAGAGATTGTCAGGAAGCCGAAAACCAATTCTGCAAGTGAATTCTTTATCCTTTGACCCATTGCCATAAAGAGATTGCAGGTAAAGCTTTTCAGTGCAAGTCCGACAAAGGCCGGTAAAACAAAAAGTAAATCCACACGACTTATCTTCGCAAAGGCAATGATATATTTGCTGAACGGAAGTGTCACTGCGAAGAATATAAAGAAGCTGAGAATAAAAAAGCTCAGTTGTACTGAAAAGGTTTTGTTTATCCTGCCGGTTTGCCCTCTTTCCTGGTTTGCAAAGACGACAAAAGGGGTTTGAGATGAGGCAATCAGAAGCGTCGAGAAAAAAAATACTATCATCTTGGCCAGAGAGTAACTGCCGTATAATCCCTCCGCTGACTCCTTCGGCAACTCAAGTGAGGCGAAATACTTTGCAATAACCAGCGGTGCAATCATCCCAAGAGATAGGCCGGTGGCTTTCAGAAAACCGAATCGCAGCAGGGTCTTGCCTTGTTTAAGCTCTTGTTTTATTTTTCCCAACATAGTACTTTGGCAAACCAGGTATCAGACACCCATATTATTCACTAAACTGCCCTTGCAACTACCTATTTGTTCGCGCCGAAGACCATAAATTGCACAAATTTCTTTGAAAAGCCAATCTTTTTGGAAAAAATTAGTGTTTTTGGTTGCAAATGCTCCTATCGATAATAGAATAGATTCTTATGGAAAGAGCACACAAGCCTAATGAGTTTGCGGATGTTCTGCCACTTGGGTCTATCTGATAAGGCTGAAATATTCACATTCTAAGTGGAGGTAGAGATTATGAAAATCACAACGAATATATTTTTTGTCGCGGCGTTCGTTTTGGCGCCGGTCCTGCCTGCTTTGGGGCAATGGTCTCCGCCAGTGCCGGTAATCGAGGTGAATACCGAATACGAGGAGTGGACGCCCTTTTTATCCTTTGACGGGCTATCGCTCTACTTCGCGAGGGTGCGCACAGACACGTTTTATTATGGCCGAATATTCAAGGCCACCCGCGAGGAGCCGTTCGGGCCCTTTACCTCCGTAGAGGAGGTATTTCAATCGAGAGGGCATGTTTTTTCGCCCTGGGTCTCGCCGGACAATTTGAGAATGTATTATCACAACGAGGTGCCCGAGGGATGGCTCTTGAAGGTTAGTGAGCGCGCGTCGGCTGAGGACCCGTGGCCCGATGGTGTACCCATCTCGGAATTAAACGCCCTTGGGCAATTTCTGCAATACCCCAGACTGACGCCCGACGAGTTGACCATATGCTTCTCTGGCCGCAACCTTCCGGGCGGCCAAGGCCTGTTTGATATCTGGATGGCAACGCGGCCCAACAGAACCCTGCCCTTCGACGAAATCTGGAATCTCGAAGAGCTGAACACCGCGGCACATGACAAGGATGCATCCGTCTCAATTTCCTCTGACGGCCTGACGGTGGTCTTCTCTTCCGATCGCAACGTGCCGTACAACTTCCAACTCTTCATGGCGCGGCGAGAGCATAGTGACGAGCCTTTCGGCGAGCCGGAACATCTGGCATTCTTTGACTCGCCGGGCGGAGGGAGCAAACATCCGTTCTTGACTCCCGATGGCAGCACATTGTATTTTATGAAGGACTTATCATCCAGCGAGCGCGACATTTGGGTATCGTATCTGCAAGAAACGGTCTCAGTTGACATCAAGCCTGCAGGCTGTCCTAACCCACTTAATCTCAAGAGCAACGGCCTTCTCCCCGTAGCTGTCCTGGGCTCCGAAGACCTTGACGTAAGCGCGATTGATGCAGCTTCTATTCGCTTAGCAGGCATTGCCCCGATTCGCAGCAGCCTCGAAGATGTAGCCGCTCCCGTAACGGACGGAAACGAGTGTGCCTGCACTACAGAAGGCCCTGACGGCTACACCGACCTCATCCTGAAGTTCAAAACTCCCCGGATTGTGGAGGCTCTGGTGAGCCAACTGGGCGAGCTCGTTGACGGTGAAGTCCTGGTCCTGCCCCTTGCAGGCGCCTTATCCGACCACACGCTCATAGAGGGACAAGATTGCGTCGTTGTTCGCGGCAAAGTGCCAAAGCCGATAGCCGCTAAGAGGTCCGACATCAACGCCGATGGCATTGTCAACATCCTCGACCTTGCTATGATGACGAATTATTGGCTCCAGTATGCTATTGTAGAGTACTAATCTTCCGACCCGACAAAGAAGGGCTGCAAGCATTACACTTGCAGCCCTCTTGTTTCTGAATATGTCCGCCTTGCGCGAAAACAGTCTTTAACGTATAGGAAATCTCCTGCACAAATCCCTCACTTGGTTTCTTTTTTCTTCCTTGAAGGATTCATTTATTTCGTATTCGCTCTCGCTTATTATCTTCACCTCTTTCAGTACCGCGTTCATCAGCTCCGATACCCTGTCCATCTCTTTTTCCCCCATTCCATTTCTTGTAACGATAGGCGTGCCCAACCGGATACCGCTGGTGATTGAAGTTGGCCTCTTATCGTAAGGCAGCTTTATCATATCGACGATTATACCACAATCTTCGAGGCATTTTTGTGCTGCGAGACCCGTCAAATCCTCTCGCAGATTACTAACGTTTATCAGAACCATATGGTTGTCTGTCCCGCCGGTTAAAACATCGTACCCCAAATCCACCAAACTACCCGCCAGTCTCTTTGCATTTTGTATGATTTTGAACTGCCTCGTTTTGTATTCATCCAAAAGTGTTTCTTTGAAGAAAACCGCTTTCGCTGCTATATGATTAAAATAAGGCGTCCCCTGCACGCCGGGAAACGTCCCTTCCTCAATATGTTTCCATAACGGCATATCCCTCCCTGAAGCCTTTACTCGCAGCCCATAGTCTTTGCCCATCAATATCAGGCCGCCCCTGGGCCCTCCCGATTTATATGTGCTCGTCGTTGTAAAGTGCGCACAATTTATAGGTGACGGATGAGCACCGGCAATCACTAATCCCGATATATGCGAGATATCCGCCAAAAGATACGCCCCCACCTCATCTGCAATCTCCCTGAATTTCTTGAAATCTATCGTTCTCGAATAAGCGCTGGCGCCGCACACAATCAGTTTCGGTTTGACTTTGAACGCTCGCTCTCTGATAGCATCATAATCCAGAAGAAAACTCCTCTTATCCACATGGTAGTTTTCCGTCTCGAAATATTTACCCATAAAGGATACACTTGAACCGTGCGAGTAATGTCCACCCTGGTCTAATCCCATACTCAATATCTTATCGCCGCTCTCCAGCAGGCCCGTCAGTACAATTTGATTCGCGGTGGTGCCGGAATGTGGCTGCACATTTGCGTATCCTGCGCCGAAAGCCTCTTTGGCCCTGGCCGCCGCAACTCTTTCCACCTCGTCTACAACTTCGCAGCCCCCGTGCAATCTCGCCCCGGCAAATCCTTCCGCCGTCTTGTTCCCAACCACCGACCCCAGAGCCCCCAAAACCGCCCGCGAGCACTGATTCTCCGCCGCGACAAGCTGCAGCGTGCTTGCCAGCCTCTCGTATTCTCTTGCAACTAACTTACAGACTTCTTCATCCGCCTCTTTCAGAGTCCTGAATACACCTTCGTGATACTGTTGCCAGGATAGCTCTTCTAATAACATCTCCAGCACTTTCGAATCCTTTCTTCAGCCGGCACCGCAGTCCGTCCTTGTCTCATATCGCCTATACAGCCTTGTTTGACGTTCTTTCAAATAGAACCTTCGCTGTTAAACCGCGCCTTCTACTGCCTTAGCCAAAGAAAGCTCCTGATAATATCGTTAAACGTTACGTACAGAGCCAGCGCCCCCACAAGCACCCAGCCGGTATAAGCAATCACACCCTGGACCCGTTCACCCACCGGCGAACCCTTGATTTTCTCTACCAGCAAAAACGCAATATGTCCGCCGTCAAACGGCAGCATTGGCAGTGAGTTAAGAACCCCGATAAAGGCGCTTATAAGCCCAAGAATATAAACGTAATAGATTAATGGCTTCTCTGTAAGAATCCTGTAACCCAGCGTAACGATACCAACAGGCCCCATAAACTCCTTCGGACTGACAAGCCCCCCAACCAAACGCTTCAACGTCAGGTACGCCTGTGCGACGAACACCACAGTTTTCCTATATCCCATCACAATTGCATCAAAAGGACCGCTGGCTTTGTATAGTCTCTCCAAATACTCAAACGGAACAAAATCAGCAAGTTCGGATTTGACTGTAACAAAATCCTCGATTCTCTCAACGTCAAGGACAGCGCCCACTGCTTTTTCGTCGTCAAGACGATAGTCAATTCTGATACGCTGACCGGGATTCCTGCGGATTTCTCTGATAATATCGTAAAAGTTCGAAACGCCCACTCCATCGACAGCCGTTATCACAGCCCCGCGGGGAATGGCCAACTTCTCAGGCCCATCTTCGGCTGCAATGGTCTTGGCTACGACCGCATGCCCGGAATCAAGCACAGGAAAAATACCAATAACCACTCGCTTACCATCTTCCGAACGCTTAGGTTCAACCCTAACCACCAAAACCTTTTCAACGCCATTAGCATTTGAGCGCAAAACCTTGACAGGCAGCTCTTTGCCCTCGTATCCTTGGGTAACTTCGCGAAGCTCGCTGTAAGTGGGATTCTCAACATCTCCCACTGCAAGGATAATGTCCCCCTCCTGCAGGCCCGAACCTTTCTCAGCATCCTTTATCCGCAAACGCGGCACCATCGAGTATATATGGCTAAGGTCTGATTCAGACTCAACTTCCTTGTTTGCAGCCCTCAAATCCAGCCGAACTTCTGATTCAATCAACGTGGTTTTCTTCGAAACCGGGTCGGCTCTTTCGGCTGATATTGTCACCACCGCCGCAAGAGAGTCTCTAATAATCTCATCAAGCTCCCAATGGGTCGCCACCTCCCTCCCATCTATCGCCTTAATTCGGTCGCCGGGAAGTAAGCCCGTTTTTTCAAATAAACCATTCGCGTCGGAAACCTCTGCAATTGTCAGGCTCATTGGCCTGCCGATGCCGAAACTTTTCGATCGCATCCCCGGTAGTTGCTCTGCCACAACCGTAAAATCTTCTTCCGACCCGTCTTTACGCCTTACTCGCAGTTTAACCGCTTCGTCCCTGCCGGACAAAGCCGCCGCCATCGAAACATCGGTAAAGTCAAGATTATCACTCTTGCCCGCAACCTCAATTACCTCGTCACCCGGCCTCACACCCACACGTGCCGCCGGCGAGTTTGGCAGCACCCATCCTACCACCGGAGGCATCAACTTTATGCCAATAAGAAAAACCATTATAAAAGTGATAATTGCGCTGATAATGTTGAAAATAACGCCTGCCGCTATAACAGACATACGAGTACCGACCGTCTTATTCGTATACGACCGGGGGTCATCACCGGCTTCAGCCACCCCCACGTCCTCCTGACCAAGCATCTTGACATAGCCCCCGAATGGAATAAGCCCGATACGATATTCCGTCTCCCGCGCCTTGCCTGCCTTGCCCACAGTAAAGCTCAATCGCCCCTCGCCGGACTCGTCCTTTTCTTTGGGAAAAAATCTCGGCAATATACGAAACCGCAAACCATTCTCGGTTCCTCGAATACCAAGCAAAGTCGGCGGCATAAAGATTGAAAAGGCTTCGACATTTATGTCGGAGAGCTTGGCAACAACGAAATGACCGAACTCGTGAACAACAACCACCGTCCCAAAACCAACCACAGCCAGAAGTGCGTTACCAATAACGCCGATATTTCGGACAACCAAAGAAATAACCGCGGCAAAGACAGCAAGCAGCAAAAACGCGTTAAAATACCTGTTCAGCCAACCTTTTGATTCAGACATTCAATAACCTCTCTTCTCGCCCACCCGTCCGCTTCCAGCAGCTCCTCGAGCGAGACGTTTGTCTTGGCGTTATGTTTATTTAGACAATGTTCGATAACGTCAACTATACTAACAAATTTAATTCTACCCGCCAGGAATTCCTGCACCGCCGCCTCGTTCGCAGCGTTGAAAACTACCGCCGCCGTCCCGCCCGTTCGCGCAACCTCATAACCTAACGACAGCGCTCTGAACCTCTCCAGATTGGGCTTCTCAAACGTAAGTTTACCTATCTCCTCCAGCCGCAGTCCCCTGCCAATCCCCGCAACACGCGCAGGATACGTCAAAGCATACTGAATCGGAAGACACATATCCGGCTCACCCAGAAGCGCCATCAGCGACCCGTCAACAAATTCCACAAGCGAATGAACTATCGACTCAGGGTGAATCAAAATCTCTATTTTATCGACAGGCATATCAAAAAGCCAGTGGGCCTCGATAACTTCAAGCGCCTTATTCATCATAGTCGCCGAGTCAACTGTTATTTTCGGCCCCATATCCCAGGTAGGATGCGAGAGAGCCTCCTCCAAAGTTACGTTTTGAATCTCGTCAATGCTAACTTCTCTAAACGGCCCGCCGGACGAGGTCAGAATGATTTTACTGACCTCTTCGCGGGAACCTGTCTGCATCGCCTGAAAAATCGCTGAATGTTCGCTGTCCACCGGCAAAATTGTCCCGCCGGCCTCTCTTGCAGTTCTTGTGAGCAGCTCACCTGCAATAACAAGCGGCTCTTTGTTCGCCACCGCAAGCGTTTTACCTTTCTGCGCAGCCGCAAGCACCGCAGGCAGACCCGCCGCGCCAACAACTGCGCTGAGCACAATATCAATCTCATCAAGCTCTGCAATCTCTATAAGGCTATCCGGCCCAGCCAGAACCTCAGCGCCTAAATCACCGACCTGCTCGTGCAGCGCCCCTGCACAATCAGCATTTGTAATAGCAACAAATCTCGGCTTATAACGCCTCGCCTGCGCAGCCAGCAGCTCAACATTACTGCGAGCGGTCAGCGCAGCAACTTCGTACCCTGAACCCAGCGCCTCGATTACACGCAGCGCACTTCTGCCAATTGAACCCGTCGAACCTAAAATAGCAATACGTTTAGCCATAAATGCAAGCGTCCTACCTTTACCGGGCCTGACACAAATACCAATGATACGATAGCGCCCCCAAACTGTCAAGACACTAACTGCCCCGCAGTCCCCAAAACGCCCTTCCTTAACTTAAATCGGAAACGAAGTACCCAAGACTGTAATATGAAGACCGATTACGGTCTTTGACTTGAATCATCCTGCTGAAGAGACTTGAGAAATTCTTCTGAAACCCGGTGTCCGTTGCATTCAAGTGTAGGCTCAGCGCCGTGCTCCAACAAAATCCGCCCCATTTCAACATCACCCTTATCGAACGCCGTGTAAAGCGGCGTACGCCCATAAATGGCTCGGACATTAACATCAGCCCCCTTTTCAATCAGCAGTTTAACCACGTCCGCGTGCCCATTGACAGCGGCCCCGATCAAGGAAGTGTCCCGCGTAATAAGGTGGTGACTATTAGGATTCACACCCCACGCCAATTGTCTGTTGACTTCCTCCAGATTCCCTTCACGCGCTGCCGTGTGAATACTCTGATAACCCGGCACTCCCAGCCCATTTAACACACTTAGCAGCAGCACCGAGTCTCACTATTTGGCTCATCTACTATGCCTGATTAACCAGATTTCGCAAACCTGCGAGCCTCGCCGGCCTTCGTCGCAGGTCCATATCAATTCCAGCCGGCCATCCGCGGTTGCTTCTTTGGGAATGGGAAATTCCCTGATGGGCGGCTCCCTCGTTTCGACTAAATCATGAATCTTATATACATCATCTGCATAGAGACGCACCATTTTGCCCCTTCTGCCCATATAAGCTACTTTCACTGAGTATGCCGCCTCCGGGTCTAAGTTGTCATAAGATAATCTCAAAGGCGTCTCGTAAATCGTGCCGACCTGGTTCTTCCAGGCCATTGGGATATCGCGATCTTCCGAGTCGTTGACTCTGTAATAGAAGGCAATTCGGGCGGATGCAAGTGTCCCGGGGTCGTCTTCCCATGCGGCTGTCTTTACTATCCGCTTGAGACTGGACGCTGAGCCCATGTTGTCATAAAATCCGCCGGGCCCGGGATTGGTGCGGTTGACTACTTCGTCTATGGCCTTAAGCCTGCCCGCTTCGTCCTTAATATCACGGATTTTCCTGAATTGCGCCGACAGCCACGCAACGTCATTTAACGGCTCGTCGATGCCGTCCATAAAAGCGCCGCGGGTTCGGTGTTTGGCGCCGTGTTTTTCCACCGTGAGCTGGCTGCCGATACTCTCAAAAAGCGAATCTGCTAATGTTTCACACTTTTTCTTGTAATCCACAGCCACAGGTCCTTCCTTTGCTTTTCGCAGGATTTTCATAGCTTCTTCAATAGCTTTCAAAGAACCGGTTTGTGATGCTGACCTTAATACATCCATTGCCTGCATTTCCAGGTCGGTTTCATAAATAAGCCGGCGTTTGATATACGCATCGTAGTAGGCTCGCATCAGGCCCATCTCGAATCTGTAATTCTCTCTTACTTTGTCGGACACTTCCTTTTCCAGCTCCCGCCATTGCTGCAGCGTGACTTCGACCTGCGAGTTGGCAGCCAGCGGACCTTCCCAGTTTTGCTCCTGTGCCATGAAGCCCTGAGCCAGGCCCTCTGCGAAATCGGGGCTTATAAAGAGTCGGCAATAGTCACGCAGCGTTTCAATCGGCTCGGTCTGCGGGTCCCAGTCCTGGTCGCCCCAGACAAACTTGTTGATGTCATCATGAATTCCCTCTGTATATGTCAGCGAGCCGCAGGCAAGATGAGCAAACCTGTTATGTATCTTTTTCATCGCAGCCGGACGCGGATTATAACACTCCCTGTGCAGCGTCAACGCCAAAGCAAGGTCCCAGTCTTTGACCGGATACTGACAGGCAACGTTATGGGTAATATCCGGATACCGTCGGATTTTTATGTCCTTGTCGACTATCCTTCGCATTTCCGGCAGCGGAGTTTTTATCCACGGAGCAAAGACCACGCCGCCTAACCATTTCGGCTTCTGATTGACGTATTTGTAAAAAGACGCCAGCCATTCTCTGGTGGGTTTCATGGCCTGGGGCGATACCCAAATCTTCGCCTGGGGGTGATATTTTGCCAAGACCTCTGCTACTTTATCCATCCAGGGGAAGAACACGTCCGGATGCAGATGCCCCGGGTCGCCGCCCGGCACCAGCAGGTGGTCGATGCGTTTTAGCTTCTTGAACACTTCTTCGCGTTCGGCCAGCTCCTTCTCTTTGCCTGCCTCACTGTTGTAGTCCTTGCCTACATTCGGATACCAGATCCATACATCGAGCCCGTAAGAGTCGATAATCTTAGAGTGTCGAATCATCATCGCCATCGGGTCCTTCATATGTCGGCTCAGATAATCGTCGTCACTGACCGGCGGAATGATTTCAATGGCGTTGGTCCCGAATAGCGCCAGCTCACGAATGTACTGGTCATACTGAGCCGCTGACCAGGCGTCGTATGCATTTGTCTTCGGGCGATAACCCAGCTGATGCCCACGCAGCGGATACTTCGGCGATGTCACTATATTTAGACCAGCGGGCACCAAAATAGACTGTCGCCCAAGATACATCTTGCGCAGCAATCGCCCGATGCCGTAGAGCACTCCGCGGCTGTCTCTTCCCAGAATGATAACTGCCTTTCGAGGTTTGCTTTTGGCAAGCAGGCAAAATCCTTCTTCGCCAGGAATTCCCATATTTTTTGCCTCGGACAAGAAAGGGCCGGCGAATTGCTCAATTTGCGATTGCAGGCCCACAGCGATAACGGGCTGGTCCGCGCTGGGCCAACGATTAGTCTTAGGCAACTGAATCCCCGTCCTTTTCTGAATTTCTTCCTGTAAAACAACTACCGCCTTTTGTTCGACCTTCCCAGGTTTTGCGCCGGTGACAATTACGCAATCCGAAAAGTCTAACATCTTCTCTGCCGCAATACTCTGTGACTGAATGGCAAACAGAAAAAGACAGATTATTACAGCTACCTTCCGGATTGCTCTGCCGTGTGAATATTGAGTCATCTTTAATCTCCTTTCTGTCACTTAAGGTGACTATGTTACTCTTCTATCTTGGCGAATGTGATGAGCTCAAAGGGGCGCTGGTTGGCAAAGTAAATCGCCATTGTATCAATATTTTTAGGCTGATAACCGGCAGCCACAACAACATGATAGCTGCCCTCGCCGTACAGGCTTTCCATCTTCTCTTTGTCGGATGCGTATGGTGATTTGTCCTTATCAACGTAAGTGTGTTTTTCATTGTTAAGGGTAACAGAAAAAGCTACCGTCTCTTCAGAAGTACGCTCAAGTGTTATTATCATAGGAGAAAACTCACCTACCCCAACGCCGTGGCCGTTGAAGTATTTCGGAAATCCCCAGCATCCTCCCCAGTCAACCGGGCTGTGACAGTTGTCGCCGTTCGGGTTTACTCTTATCGCCCACTTGTCCGCCCTCTGGTCGGTTGGAACGTGAGGTGACAATCTCGCCTGGTAACCCTTATATCCGCAGAAAATCTTGTCGTTTCGCCCGTACTGTTTGTCCATCGACAACGGATTGCTGTTCGAATCCAGCATCGCAAGCCTCAAGTCACCCGACCCGTACCTTTCACTTATGTTCTCCACATAGGAACCTTTGGCCTGACCCTCGCCTTTGTAAAGCCACGCATATTCGGCCACATCGCCCACTTCACTGACTCGTTTTTGTGGCAGTTGAGCCAACAGCAGGTCGCCATAAGTGCAAACCCACTCGAGCTCCCCTGCCTCGTTCACCGAAAGTACATTTCGCCCTTTCATTTTTGTGTGCTTATCATAAGTGCACATCCATATCCCGCCGTCAAACTCGATGCCCGGCTCATTGTCGGTAATTCCAAATGTAGTGATGTTTTTCTCGCCAATAACACAATTTTGGGGATTTACAAGCTGGAGCAGGACAGTTTCATTTATCGAGTTCTCACCGTCAATATCGTCCAGCACGACCACTTTGACATCTTTCGATATTTCGCCGGGCTTGAAAGTTATTCGACCATTTTTGAGTTTATAGTCTTTGCCGTTATCCGCTGTGCCGCCGACAAGCTTGTATTGTATAGTAACCGGCTCGGTGCATTTATGTGAAAGCTCCAGCCTCACCCGGCCCGAACCGGCGTTCTCCGCCACGCTGTACTTCTCGTCGGCAAACTGAACTATCGGATACTTACCTTTTATAGTATAGACGAAACTGCTGTCGGCACCAATGGTGACATTCCCGCCGAAAGGATTGCTCAATGTCAGCTCAATTGTTTTGTCGGCTTCAAACTTTTTGTTAGGGATAAAATCCAGCTCTATGGTTTTACTCCTCTGCCCTTCTTCGAAAGTCAGGGTTTGGTTTTTGAATAAATAATCAGTGCCTTGAACGGCTGAGCCGCCCGTAACCAGACAATCGACCGTATAATCCCAGTCGGGCCGGGCGTTTTTCAGGTTCACTTTAACATCAATAGCCGGATTAGAAGCTTTCTCAGAGTAGCTCCAGCCCGCAAATTCGATTTTGGGCTGAGCGGTTTTTATTACAAGGTCATCAAAAACCGCTTGTCCGCCTATTGCCGAGAGATGAAAACCGAGCGGGGATTTTTGCCATGTAAATTGCTGCTCTCTAACAACCTGCTCTTTGCCGAAATACACACTTATAAAAGCGTCGCTGCGCTTTTTGAAATCTTTTGTATCGACCTCGATGCGGATGGTCTGCCCTATTCTGTAATCGCCGGCAATGTCAAAGCTTTGGCCGTTTACATAAAGCTTGTCGCCCTCGGTTCTGTTATCCGCCTGCACAACAACAGCTATACCCTGCTTTTGATAATCTCTTGAAGCGATACATATCCCGGCTGCGGAGCCTTTAATTTCGAGGATATCCACCTCGGCCACAAAGCCTCCCGCCGCTTTGATCTCTTGTAACCTTTGGCCCCTCGAAAAAGCCACATCAAGTTTGGGCGAACTCTTGCCGGGAACCACAAATCGTCCCCTGCACGCATAGTCATCCCACCACCGCGCCGGTGCCCAGCTCCCCGTCTGGTCGCCGCTGAAATCATCAAACAAATCCGCCAGCCCGCACGTCGCCATACCAAATACCACAACCACAAATACAAAAACTGACAACACTCTCAACATCCCAGGTTTCCTTCCCTTATCTACAACCACGATGCCCGGCATATATCACTTGCCGGCACTCGTAAGCTTTCAGAACTTACTAAGATAACAAACTTCTGTCGAAATCGCCACTATCCACCAAAGTTTCCGGCCATCATGGCCGCATACTTTTGCTCTTTACCGCTCTAACCTCTAATCCACACGGTCACCTTCTTACTTGGTTTCCTTATCCGTTTCGTAGAACCGCACAACCTGTTGTTTTACCGTCCCATCCGCTCCGACATCACAGATAACATAATGATGTACGTTACCTTGGGGACCGTAACGGTCGTGCAGCCCCGCCCCACCGCCGCCGCTAATGGTATAATTAACACCGCCGTGCCTTGCGGTTGAGTACGCGTGAATATGCCCCAGATAGACCTCGGCGACCTGGTGTTTGGTCATCAGATTGGTAAATATCTTTGAGTCTTCGCCGTCCCACGCGTGATACGCCCACTTCTTGATGTTCTTGGGCGGCTTATGGGTGGCCACATACTTGCGATAGCCCTCCGGCGTAGCCGCCAGCGTCTTGTCCAGCCACTTGAGGGTCTGTTCAGAAGAAACCGCGTCCGAGGCGTTGTCGAAAAACACATATCTGGCCTTGCCATAGTCCAGATAGTAGTTCAACGACTTCTCGCCAAAAAGATACCGGAACTCGCGCGCCATATCGTCGTCACCGGTATCGTGGTTGCCGATCGCGATAAGAAACGGAATCTCTGTTTTCAAAAGCGGCGGTACGTAGTATTCGTGAAGCTCTCTGGCATAGCCCTTCGGCACTACATCGCCCGAATTGATAACAAAGGCCGGCTTCGGCTCAAGGCTGTCGATATGCTTGACCATATTCGACCAAAGCTCCCACTGCGACCGGCTGTCACCCATCACCACATACCGATAGCTGCCGTCGCCACTTTTGGGCCCCGTACCCAGCTTCTTCATCTGATTTTCAAAGTTGAACCGCTCCCGATACTCCTTTAGGAGTTCCTTAAGCTCAGCCTTGAATGCTTTCTCGTCCTTTTTCTCGCTCGGCGGGTAAATCTCATTCAGTCCGCCGTCGTCGATTCGTCTGCCCGCCTGAATCTGGCCGTCCGGCCGCGCATAAAACGCCATCTCTCCTGTCTGTATCACGTACCGAGGCCCTGCTATCGTCTCAGCCGTCCAGGCCTTGCTCGGCTTCAGGTTAGGGTACGCTTTGGCCAGCGCCGCCAACGCTCTCTTCGGAACCTCACTGACCGCGATACTCTTCTTTGTGCCCCGCAGCACCAGCTCATCCGCCTCTTCATCAATGTCGGTTGCGTCATTCTCATACTGCAGTTCAATCAGCTCGCCCTCTGGCGTTACATTAAACTGATACTCCTCATCCCCCCGTTCGCAGCGGATTTCATAGTTGCCGTCGTCCAGCTCCCAATCCGTCACTTTCATATCAGGCACAAATATCCTGACATACCGCAGCACCGCATCTGATGGAGGTTCAACGTCGGCCTTTTTCTGTGGCGGTTGACAAAACTCATTGCCCGCAGGCCCCACTTCCACACGCCATTTGCCAATCCGCTTGGCAATCTCCCCCCAGCCTGACGGCGCGATTACCCACAAACAAACCAACAACACTACCAATCTTTGTTTCAGCACCTTAAAATCTCATTTCATCTACATGACAACCATTTGGCACCACAACTATCAATCATCTCGCCTGATTCTTTTCACAAGCACGCCATTTCTTGCAGCCCAAACGAAATGCGTGCCCCATTTTACATTCTTCACAGACACTCTGCTACCGGAATCTGCTTTTTTTGCACTGCTTTACCTGCCAAATCAGAAATGACGCAAACTGCCCCCTTCCTGGAATGATATTGCGGTTAATCAGTATCACCAAAAATCCCTGTGACCATCTCCGCTCATTTCAAAAATCAATTTGACAACCAAACCCCGCGAATGCTTGCCTTTTTCCTACACACCCGGTATTCTTATGAAAACAGAAAACAGGAAAGCGCAATGAGACTAAAAATATGGGCTGCTTTGATTTTATTTGCGTATGCGGCCGGTTGTTCAGACCAACACGCCGGCAGTTGTGATATGCACAACAAATGGAAAAGGCTCGCCGGCAAAACGCAATGGAGAAAGTACCAGAACAATCCCATAATAAAACCTGGAGAGCAGAGTCAGTGGGATTCCTGGGCCGTTATGTCAATGACCGGTGTCAAAGTCGCCGACACCTTTCATTTGTACTATGAGGGAGGTCTCACCGGTTGCGGCGACCTTCAGATTGGACATGCCACCTCTACCGATGGCCTGCACTGGCTCAAAGACCCTGCTAACCCGGTCCTGAAGCCCGGAAAATCCGGCGACTGGGACGATGGAGCAACCTGGGACCCATTCGTGCTTTACGAGGACGGCGTATTCAAAATGTGGTATGGCGGCGAAAGGGCCGGACACAGGGATTTCCAATGTGGATACGCAACTTCAAAGGACGGCACCCATTTTACGAAGAAAGGAAAGATAAGCACTTTCCCTGTCGGTGACATCGCAGACATGCACGTCTTCCACGACACTAAGACCTCCCGCTATTATATGTACTATTGGGACAGAAGCTTCAAACAAGCCGACCGGCTGCGCCTGGCCACCTCTCCTGATGAGACGCACTTCGACTTCGACAATGCTGTACCCATCAGGATAGAGCAAGAGCAGCCCGGCCATAGGTACACTCACGTGTTCAAACAGGGCAATACCTGCTACATGTACTACGGCTTCGATGGTGGGCCGCCGCGCATGGGATACGCCACCAGCAGGGACCTCATCCACTACAAGGCAGCAAACATCAACCTCATGGGCGCAGAGGATGCTGAGGTGCTCAAAGTGGAAAAGGATTTATATTTTATGTTCTACTGCCCCGAAGGATTTCAGGATGCCGCGGGATGTGACATCAGACTGGCAATTTTCAACGGCAGTCTGAACGACCTCGCTTCCAAAGATTGACTCCCCCTCAGCGCCGCAGTCACATAGCCCGCCCCGTCCTTATTGCCCCCTGTGTTCAATAACCGTAGCCATAACCTTGTCCTCCTAATGTACCTGACTATCGCTATTTAGCTGCTTGCCGGATATTAGCTTCGTATAAGGCAAGCGTTCATGACAAAGACTAACACCAACATTCTCTGGATTCTCTTAATCTTCCGTTCCTTCCTAACATATGTCTTCAAACTTCATTTGGCGCTCTATGTCTGGGGTACAAATGCGAAGTTTGGGACTACCATATTTGTTGTCAAGCTTTTGAAGATCCCCATCGAACGTGTGCATTTTCGGTATTTTCCGTAAAATCGCTGTCGCCAGATGAATAGAATCCTTCGGCCAGACAGCCGGGTGTTTCCAAATCAAATATCTCGCATATTCAGCAACTCGCCTGTCTACATTGTGCACAATAATATACTCGTGTTTGAAGAAATCGACAATCATCCGCTCCTTCTGCTTAGGAAGCCGCGGCTGGCCCTTCAGCTTAATCACTTCCGTCAACGTGATTGCAGAGGTATTGATCTTCAAATCACCACTCTCAGCCTTTTCTATTGTCCCCTTGCACTTCCGTACCTTATCTCGCTCGGCGTTTAATATACCCAGAAAACAATTTGCATCCTAGTATACCTGAATAATTGCCATTTTAATCCTTTAATATCCCTATCATATCCGAAAAAGTGGGAAGTTCATCTTCCTCCGGAAATACACTTAACTCCTCTATTTCTATGCTCTTTGGATTACCATTCTTCCCATACCGAATAAGACCATATGCCGAAACACGTTTCCTGATCGCAGAAATCACCTCGCTGAATATTTCGTCCCCGAAAAAACAAGTCACAGGCTTCCCGCTGAACGCCTCGTAAACCGAAAACTTCAATCTGCCTTTTACATTCACAGCCAGAAGGTCACCCTCGATCGTGCCATAAGCACTGCCGGGAGTCCCCAATAGCTCATCGACATACGCAACACTTGCTGGCGACAATTCGTTGCATTTCTTGTTTATTCGGATCCTAACGTGATCTAACCCTTTATCACCCAAACCCACAATAGTCCCCAGCTCATACAACTTCTTAAGCGCATTCTCAGAAAAATGCGCAGGCCGTCTCGCTCTCTTGCTAATTGCCTCGAGCCCTTTTTGGACCGCACTGACAGTCTGGGCCACCAGCTTCGGAGAGCCATTCACACACTCAGGCGTCGCACAGATAGTGACGCTCCCAGATTCAACAGACACTAACCACTCCACAGCTTTGCGTTTTCCGGCAATGTCCGTAGCAACATCATCAATCAAGTCAAAAAAAGTCCTCACGCTCCGAGAAAACTTCTCCGCTGTTATCCTGGGCCCGGACATTTCTAACCTGATACTATTCTTCTGATAGTTTTGTTTTTTCATGATACCCTCGCCTGCCAACATCAGTCCTTATAGAAAAGCCTCTTGCTATCAACTCCACGTAACACAACACAGGCCACAGCTCCGTCTTTTCGCCTTCTTATATTATATCTGAAATCAAATTCCTTCAAGTGTCGGTTCATATATTTTTCGCTCCTATGATGAAAAATTCCACTGATAGCCCATCTTAGCACCCTGAAAAAAGCCTCCCATGCATTCCTGTGGGCCTCCCTCCTACATTCGTTTCTACCGCAACTTCCATCAGGATGTTCGGACATATTCTTTGTGCAACCCAGCGTAAGACTTGAACTCGCCGCCCGTCACCACAAAGGTTCTATCGACAATCTTCCCTGTGAACTTTTTGCCATTCTTTCCTTCAAAGCTCTGCAGGTCGGGCTCTTGCCCCAGGCAGCTTTATTGTGCCCCTGGTTCCATAACCCCCTGCGGAATCAGCCGCACAGGCCCTAACAGACCCGAATCCATCAATGGCCAGCCGGACGCATCAAACTTCCGGTACCTGATATTAACAAAGTTGATTTCGTAAAACTTCTTCCAATTTACTCCCCGCCGGCGCCGCCCAGTCCACATTGCCTTCGCCATCGACCTTCGCCGTCAGCTCCACTGTCTCACCTCGCTCGGAAAAACCCATCAGCGCCTGCAGCTCGGCCTTTTCATCCTCAAGCCTTACTCGCTCGTTCAACCTCTCACCGCCGCTGACTGTATAAGTCTGAAAAATCACCTCCGCCGTTGCATCGCCGACGCCGACGTTTGGCCCGCCGAACGGCCACCCCGTCCCCGTTGACATATCAACTCCCATACCAAGCCGCTTTGCCTCACTCGTCGTATGAGCCAGCATCGCCATCCACTTCGGCGACAAATAATCAATAAACTGCTCTTCCGCCCCCCTGACCCCGTAAATTGGAATAATATGCACACCTCCCAGGCCCGCTTTCCCGTAAGCCTCAAGATGTTCCGTCAGCCCCTCTTTATCCACCGCACTGCCAGGCCACCACCAGTACGTCCAGGGTTTGTGCTCTTGCTTCACTTCTGGCCAGTTTAGCTCCGATGCCTTCCCCCCATACACGCACGCCGGAAACACACACGACAACATTACTACGCCCAGCATGGCCGAACACTTCAAAGTGTCACTCTTGCGTTTTCGCATCGGCTCTTCAACCTCTCTTGAAAAATCTTTCTGACTTGAGAACGGCCGGCTTGAATTGCCCCGCAGCTATCCTTTTGCGACCTTTCTTACCCACTTCCGGTTACAAAGGCGCCGAAATCCTCACCCTCCGCTTATTTCTCGCCCTGAACTGATGCGGGGTCATTCCCACAAGCTCCTTGAAGATACGCGTAAAATAGCTTTGATTGCCGTAACCAATCTGAAAACAAATCTCCGTGCAGCTTTGGCTCGTCGCCAGCAATAGCTCTTTCGCTCTCTCTATCCGCACACTGGTAAGGTAATCAATAATAGTGATACCCATCTGCTCTTTGAATATATGCGACAGCCGCGAATTGCTCAGGTGCGAAACCTTCGCAATCTCATCAAGCGTTATCGACTTATCATAGTTGGCGTCGATATAGTTTATAGCCGGACTTATCTTCGTCACCTTCTTCGCGTCCTGCGAAGTATAAACCAGCTCAATAAACTCGTTCAGTGCCGTACTAATCCACGCACACAAATCCTCCTGGTTGTCAATTTGCATCACCTTATTTACGTAGGCCAGATTCTTCTCAAGCATAACATCAATGGCCACACCGCCCTCCACCGCCGACCGGCTCAGAATACTCAAAAGCTCCAGCAATCTTGCTTTCAGTGTCCCCAGCTCGCCAGGGTTATGAAACAATATCGTTCCCAGAATCGAATTCAGTATCTCCTTCGCCCCGGTCCTGTCACCGATTTTCACCTTCCCCATCAGCTCGCGTTCACTCTCCAGAGGATACTTCCATTCCGTCCCCAATTTTTTTCGCTCCTGGATAAGCTCCCCTATTTGCGACTGCTGCTCTGACCGCTGCTGACGCCATCTTACAACCCGCGAATCGAACCCGCCGACCTCGTAAAGCAAATCAAACAAAAACCCTGCCGCCTTATGGATCTTCCGCCCCGGTATAACCGCCAGCTTCCGCAGCGCCGACGCAAGTTTTCTCCTCTCTATTCCCAGCCCTCTCAATCGCTTTTCGACATCCTTAACCAGAATCTGCGTCACCGGCTCCCACAGGCACTTGCCGAAAAACATTCCCCCCAAAGCCGTGTCCTTATCCATAACCGGAACACAAACCGAGACTATCCCCGCGTGGCAAAGCGAAATATAGGATTGTCCCGTCTCTATCGCGATTTTAACGCTTCGCCTGCGCTCTTCGTTACACCTTCTCACCCCTGCACGGCTGCCCCTAACAGCTTCACAAAACCTCGGCTGACAGCCCTTGCTGCACATACTCTTTATTTCTTTACCGTTGATGTCTGTCGTTTCCAGCCCAAGCTGGAAATGTTCCCCAAAAACGCTCTCTATTTCTTCAAACTTCGCTTTCGTAAGAAATTTCGTTAATTGTGTCTCTTTAGCCATTTACACTACCCGTCAAACGCCGTACGCTACACCCTGTCCTTTGACATAGCAGGATAGTGCTAATTATACAAAATAGCAAGATAAGAACAAAACAAAATTTTCTCCCCAGCGCACCCCGGGGGTCTCCTTGAAATTTTGTCATTGCGAGGAGCGTGCAAAGCACGCGACGCGGCAATCTCAACGCCCCCATTAATCATTTGGACTGCCTCCAAAGCAGAAGGCGACAAACTGATTTGCCTCTATCACAGCCAGGGCCGGCCTGTCAAGGCCTCTCCAATCTAACAGCCTAATCTAATACTACAACGCCACTTAATAGCAAAAAAATGGTGCCGGCCTTAAAATCCGAAGCACGAAACCCGAAATGCGAAACAATTTCGAATTACCAAAATCCGAATTTTCTCCACAGGATGCCTTACGGCAAAAACAAAAATCACACATTAGCAGCCTTTGGCTGTTTGAGGTTTTGGTCAT
>Ga0209979_1000444_pt1 | contig 56610 bp, 51 predicted proteins | sample AnhtaG_FD_183114 | JGI IMG/M metagenome (GOLD analysis project Ga0209979, IMG submission 183114) | Deep subsurface microbial communities from Anholt, Denmark to uncover new lineages of life (NeLLi) - Anholt_01485 metaG (SPAdes) (version 2) | ecosystem: Environmental > Aquatic > Marine > Oceanic... | reverse complement strand
AGCCGAAAGCCTTGGAGAGTTCCTCCACCACGCGCTGGAATACCTCCTTCAGATCAAGAGTGGCGTTGATGATCTCCGATACCTCGTGGAGGACCGTGGTCTCCGCCAAGCGTTTCTGCGTTTCCTCATAGAGCCGGGCGTTCTCGATGGCCGTGACTGCCTGGTTGGCAAAGAGAGTGGCCAGGCGGAGATCTCCCTCCTCGAATCTCCTCTCCAGATCTGGGTCATTGACATAGAGGGCTCCCAGGAGAGTATCACCGCGCTTGATAGGGACGGCCAAGGCGTTGAAGGTGGACTCATCGGCGAAGTGGGGCGATCTCCCCTCCCAGTTGGCGTAGTCGGTCACCACTAGGGGCTCTCCCGTCTGGGCCAGCTTGCCACACATCCCCTCGCCCAGGGCTAATCTGATTCCCGTGAGGTCCTTTTTCAATGCTTGGTGCACTATCAATTCCAGTTCCTGGCTTTCTGGGTCGTAAAGGTAGAGGCCTCCTCCGGCGTTTGCTCTCAATAGCTCCATGGCCCTAAGGAGGATGGTCTCTAAGAGGGTATTCAAATCGAGTTGGCCAGCCACGTCTAGGGAGACATCGTAGAGGGCGGCCAACTCCTCGCTGCGACGGCGAACCTCCTCCTCGGCCCGCTTGCGCTCCGTGATGTCGCGGACAATACCTCGAAACCCGATCGGCTCACCTTCTGAATTCCTTGTTAGAGAAACGGAGGCTTCAATAAATCTCCTTGTACCATCTTTTCTTATGATCTCCCAGCTAAATCCTTTGGTAGGCTTCCCAGTGGTGTAAACTTGATTGAATGCTTGAAGCACTTTCTTGGCATTCTCTTTGTCCATGTACTGCCTATTATTCATACCCATCATTTCGTCTCTGGGATATCCAATTATTCCACACATAGAATCATTGAAAAAAGTGAAGTTTCCGGCAATGTCTACTTCAAAGTAACCATCTTCGATGTTATCGAGAATGGTCCTGTATTTCTCTTCGCTCTCCCGCAGCGTCTCCTCTGCCCGCTTGCGTTCGGTGATGTCGCGGCCGATGGCGATGGACCCAGTGGAGTTGCCCTTCTCGTCCACCAGTCTCCGGGAGTTCCAGGAGATGATCCTGGTTTGGCCGTCCTTGCACTGGATGGTCGTCTCGGCATCTCTCTCCTCTCCGCCTCTTTCGATGATGGCGACGGCTTGCGCAAACACCTCGTTGCGATACTCCTCGTCCGGGTAGAGCCACTCCCATATCTTGTCGTGCCCCACGACCTCTTCCCGGGAGTAGCCGCTGATCTCTTCCGCGGCTCTGTTCCAGATGACGACGTTGGCTTTCTCGTCGAGCACATTCAGCCAGACATTGGCATTATCAATAACGCTATCCAGGAACTGGCTGAGCGTGCGGATCTCCTCCTCCGCCCGCTTGCGCTCGGTGATGTCCCGGAAGATCCCGAGAATCATTTTTTGGCCTTCAAGTTCAAAGGTGCTGGCTTTGATTGCGATGTCTTTGATTTCTCCCTTTTTTGTAATGACCTGTGTTTCCAGAACCTGCCCTTCCTTTTCTTTGAGGTGCTGTTTGAAAGTCCTGCTAAATTCTCCTTCGATTTCTTCCGGAGGGTGGAGAATCCGCTGGTGTTTACCAACAAGTTCTGACTTCTCTCTGCCAACCAATTCTAATGCCACCCGGTTACAGTCAACTAATATACCGGTTTCAGCATCAGCGATGAGGATAGCATCCATTGCCACCTCAAATTGCTTTTTGTATCTTTCTTCTGATTTTCTTAAAGCCTCCTCCGCCCGCTTGCGCTCGGTGATGTCGATAAATGAAGCCATCATGCGGATAGGGTTACCGGCCTCATCTGTAATCATGCTTGCCGAGAGTTGGACATCGAACAATGAGCCACCTTTTCTCGTTGCCACTAGTTCACCTATCCAACTCCCCCTATCACGCAATGCTTCTACCACCTCCGAAGCCTTCTCTTTTATCTGCCAGAATTCTACAGCAGGCTTTCGCAGAACCTCCTTCTCATCATCATATCCCCACAGTTTGAGAAAAGAAGGGTTTACGTATGTGAGATTCCCTTCCAGGTCAGCGAGGGCAATGGCGTTAATGGAGGATGCTACGGCACTTTGCCTAATCCTCAGCGCCTCCTCCGCCCGCTTGCGCTCGGTGATGTCGCGGACGATGCCAAGTATCTCGACAATCCTTCTCCCTCTCTTGACCGGGCTGCCCAGTAGTTCAAGGGGCACTCTTCCGCCCTCTTTGGTGATCATTTCGATCTTGATGGGAGGGGTAGGTTGTCCTCTCATCGCCTTCTGGAACACATTGAGGCAGGCTGGGATATCCTTCGCGGGCAGCAAGTCTCTGAAATGCCTACCCACTAATTCCTCTTCGCTGTAGCCCGAGATCCTCTCCGCCGCTGGGTTCACGAAGGTGAACCGGCCGAGCAAATCCAGGGTGAAGATCGCATCCGCGGCGGTCTCTACCAGGGCTTTGTACTTCTCCTCAGCCCTCATTCTTTCGTCTTTCTTTTCACCGTTCGTCATGACCCCTTAATTCACCGCGAGCGCAGTACAGTATCCCACCTATCAGAGTGGGTTTCGCACAAAAGGTGGTGCAGCTGCCCCCAGCACCGCGGCTAGATGTCACGCAAAGAAGAGCCTGCTTGACTAGACGCTGTTGAAAGCAGGCATAAGAAATCCTCGCTTTCGGCGGCCTGGCGATCATAGCCCCTTGTGGCCTTAGACCCATGGCTTTGCGTCCCCACCTTTCGATGGGTTTGCCTTTATCGTCGCGAGAGCGTATCAATCTGTGTTCTTTGCTATGAAGTGTATCACGTTCACATTTGAGGGGCAATAGCGAAAAGGTACTAAGCGTGGAGCGCAAATCGAACGTAAGAATTACCGAGGGCGGCCAATTCTTAGGAAGGCTGCACCCCTGAGGGCGATCTTGAAAGCGGTATGGCTTCCTTTCTTAGCCTGAAGGTAGAATATGCTGCCGCTGTGGGGGAGCACAGAGTCTAGGGCAAGGCTTGGGAGTTAGGATGTTCGGGTCTAAGAGGCCACCACGAAGGCTATGGCGTACTCTTGCGAGTGGGAGAGGCTGACAGCGAGATCCGTTAGCCCCAGGGTACGAGCACGCTCCAGGGCGGAGCCGTAGAGATAAACCCGGGGCTGGCCCAGGGGGTCGGGGAGGATCTCCATCTCCTGCCAGGTTAGGCCATATATCCCCGTTCCTAAGGCCTTGGAGATCGCTTCCTTGGCCGCGAAGCGAGCGGCGAGTTCTGCTACTCTCCCTCGACAGTGGTCGACTTCGGCTTGGGTGTAGATGCGCTCCAGAAAGCGATCGCCAAAGCGCTCTAGGGCCTTGGCGATGCGCTCGATCTCTACTATGTCCACCCCTACCGATAACATAGTCGCCTCTTCAGGAGGCGGCCTCTTTGGCTTCTCTAGCCTCGGAGATGACGGCGGGCTCTTCATACCCCCGACCCACGCCCCGATAGATGAAGCCCAGTTGGCCTAACTGCTGAGGATCGTATATGTTCCGACCATCGATAAGGACAGGCTGTCTCATCAGTTCCTTTATGCGGGCCATATCCAGGTGTCGGAATTCGTTCCACTCCGTGACCGTGATGAGGGCATCGCTATCCTTGGCCACCTCATAGGCGTCTTGGCAGTAAGTGATCTCGGGGAGGATACGTTTGGCCACCTCCATGGCCGCGGGGTCATAGGCTTTTATGCGTGCTCCCTCGTTGGTCAAAAGGTGGACCACCTCGATTGAGGAGGCCCCCCGCATATCGTCGGTGTTGGGTTTGAAGGCTAGCCCCAATATACCGACGGTCTTCCCATGTAAGGTACCCACTATCTCTCGGAGGGTCTGTATGATCCGCCTTCTTTGATCTCGGTTGATCTCCATCACCGCCCTTAGGAGTTGGGGATGGCAGCCGTGGATGGAGGCCATATGCTCGAGGGCTTTCACATCCTTGGGGAAACAGGAGCCACCCCAGCCCAGGCCGGCATCTAGATAGTCCGGGCCGATCCTCTTGTCATACCCCATCCCTATGGCCACCTCTTTCACATCGGCTCCCAGTTTCTCGCAGATGGAGGCGATCTCGTTGATGAAGGAGATGCGGTTGGCCAGATAGGCGTTGGAGGCGTACTTGATCATCTCCGCGGTGCGCAAGTCGGTGATCATGATGGGAGCCCTCAGAGATAGATAGAGTTGGGCTACCTGTTCAGCGGCCTCACGGTTGGTGGAGCCCAGGACGATCCGGTCAGGGTTGAGGAAATCGCCGATGGCTGCCCCTTCCCGCAGGAACTCGGGGTTGGAAACGACGGCGAATTTGATCTCTGGATCGGCATACTCCTCCACGATCTCGGCCACCCAGTCGCCAGTGCCGATGGGCACGGTGCTCTTGTTGACGATGATGAGAGGGTGGTCCATGACCTTAGCGATCCCCTCCGCAGCCATGCGGATATATTTAAGGTCTGCCTCTCCCTCAGCACCGGAAGGGGTATTCACAGCGATGAATACGAACTCGGCCTCTTTGATCCCCTCAGGATAAGAGGTGGTGAAACGGAGGCGTCCGCCTTGGGTGTTACGCCGTACCATCTCCTCTAGGCCGGGCTCATAAATGGGGATGGTGCCCGCTTTGAGTTTGGCGATCTTCTCCTCGTCGATGTCGACGCAGATGACCTGGTTGCCCAGGTCAGCGAAGCAGGTTCCGGTGACCAACCCTACATATCCAGTGCCGATAACACATATCTTTCTCATGGGAACACCTCAATGGAAATAAGATAGACAAACGGTATCATATCACAGGGTTTCCCCCTTTTCAACCCTTTCTACGATCTGGGCGGCCCTCTGGCCCAACCGAACGCTGTAGTTCATCCCCCTGTCCTGAGGGTAGATCTGGCTGGTATTGGCTAGGTAGAGCCCTTCGACGGGCGTCCAGAGAGGGGGGACCCTTTCCGAGTAGTCACAGGTTATGATCGGCTGGGCGGCGTCGGCCCGGAAGAGCCAGAGTGCCTCTATCCAGCCTTCATCGAAGGCCGGGTTTATCTTCTTAAGGAAGGGGAGATAGGCGGTCAACAACTCTTCGGGAGGGAGATGATAGTTGGGGTCATGGCGGGAAAGGTAGTTGGAGAGGTAAACGATGTGTTTGCCGTTGTAGACCTCAGGGGGGATGAAGTTGGTCTGCTCTATGGCTCCCACAAAGGGGAGGCCGGTATCGCTTATGTTCAACCAGTATATGCGGGAGAGGGGCTCTTTCGACAAGAGAACCAGGCAGACGGCCCCTAGATACTCTACTTGACGCAGGCGGGCCTCGTACGCTTCAGGCAAGTCCGGGGCTATCTCCAGAAACACGAAAGAAGGGACCGTGGCTATGACTAGGGGGAAGCGATGCTCAACCGGAACCTGTCCCTCGGCGCTCTCTATCTCCAATCCTGTGACCTTGTTCCCTTCGATGATTACTCTCTTGACCGGGGTGCCTTGATATATCTCTCCGCCCAGTTCGCCGATCCGTTCTGCCAGCCTATCGATGAGGCCTTGAAAACTCCCCTCCATATAGCCCAGGAGTTCCCTTTGCATCCCCGGGCCCCGGGAGGAGACCCGGTGTTTGAATTTGCTCCACAGCCAAGCCATGCTTATCTCATCTGCGTGCTGGCCAAACTTACCTCGCAAGAGGGGGCGAAAGATCACTTCATACGGTTGCTGCCCGACGTTTCGCCTCACCCATTCCAGGGCGGTCACATTTTCCAGGTTCCGCCAATTGGCGAACCGTTGCAGGTACAAGGTAACTATCCCCGTCCGTAACCGTTGGAAGAGGCCCAAGGGGCGGAAGCGGAGAAGATCGAGGGGGGTAACGAAGTCGTAGATCTCCCCTCCGTAATAGATGCCCACCTTGGAGGGGAGCCACCGCATCTCCTCCGCCAGACCTAGTTCCTCGATGAGGGCTATCATCTCCCTATCACCGGTGAAGATATGGTGGTAGAACTTCTCCAGGCGCGTCCCTTCCACGGGGAAGGTGGCCGCTTGGCCTCCCAGATCCGGTTCGCTCTCGAAGAGGGAGACCTCATGTCCCCTCTTCGCCAGTTCATAAGCGGTGGTCAGGCCGGTGATGCCCCCGCCGATGATGCCGATGCGCAATGGACTACTCCTTTGGCTGCTCCCCTGTTACCCTGGCCAAGCCTCGGCGGGCTTTTTCCGCCTCCGGTACGCCCAGTTTCTCAAAGATAGCCAGGGCTTCACGGTAGAATTGGGCTGCCTCCTCCATGTCGTCCTTCTCTTCAGCGAGCGTTCCCAGTTGGCCGAGAGATCTGGCGATTCCCGCTTGGTCTCCCAGATTTCTTTTGATTTCCAGGCTTTGGTTATAGAGGTCTTTTGCCTCTTGGTAGTGGCCTTGGAGTTGGGCGATCATGCCCAGTTGGCCGAGAGATCTGGCGATTCCCGCTTGGTCTCCCAGATTTCTTTTGATTTCCAGGCTTTGGTTATAGAGGTCTTTTGCCTCCTGGTGCTGACCTTGGTCTTCGGCGACTCTGCCGAGTTGGTGGAGGGAAGTCGCTTCTTCTCTTTTAGCACCCAGGCCTTTGAAAGTTCGCAGGCCTTGATTATAAAGGCTCTTTGCTTCTTGGTAATCACCTTGATCATGCGCGACCCTGCCCAGTTGGTGGAGGCATTTGGCTATTCCCGTCTGGTCTTCAAGATCTTCCCAGATCTCCAGGCTTTGGTTATAGAGGTCCTTTGCTTCCCGGTAGTGGCCTTGACGTTGGGCGATGATGCCCAGTTGGCCGAGGGAGGACGCTATTCCCGCCTGGTCCCCCAGACCTCTTCTGATCTCCAGGCTTTGGTTATAGAGGCGTTTTGCCTCGCCGTAGCGACCACGATGCTGGTAGATAATCGCCGTGTTGTGAACAAAGCTAGCCAGGGCTTTCTCGTCTTGGGCTCTACGCGCCGCCTGGGCTGCCCGCTCTCCCCACTTGATAGCCTGATCCCAGTAGCCGCGGATGTCGAGGAGGCCTGGAAACGCGATGTCATCAGTGATCATGATGACGGGTTCCCAACCCTGGGCAGCGTAGGCGTAGTCCAGGGCTGCTAACAGGTTCTCCCGTTCCTCATCTAAGGCATCCAGGTTTTCCTTGGTGACCTCTCGGTGGTCATGGGCATACTCAACGCAATGCAACACGAAGCGCCCAATCAGATAACCGGCGCGTTCGTCCTTGGCTAGTTGCGCTCGCGTAAGCCGCCGACTGAGGGCCGCTATCCCCAGGCGGTCGTGGTCAACGGCGGTATCCAGTAGGTCAAAGGCAGCCAGCCTCCGGATGGCCTGGTTCACCCTATCCCTGCCGTCCTCGAAGCCGCAGACGGTAGCCAAAGCCTCCCGGCTGGCCGTGGGGACGAACAGTGCCAAGGCCAGGAGCGCCATCTGCGCGTCTGCACCTAAGAGGCGGAAGGTGCGGCCAAAGATGCGGTCTACGGCCTCGCCCTTGCCGCGCGCTATCTCGTCGAAGACATCCTGGGCACGCATGGCCTGCTCTAGTTGGGCCACCACCCAGCGCATGAGCATGGGGTTGTAGGCCGCCGTCTCAGCCACTTGGTCAAGGTCCAGGCCCTTCAACCTATCGGGCTCCTCTGACGCTTCAACCCGCATCTTCAGGAAGGCCCCCGCCTCTTCCGGTGTCATCGGGCCAACGGCTATCTCTTCGCCCTTTATCAAAGGTTTGCGGCTCGTGATGAGGATGGGACATGGCAGTTCAGCTAGATAGGCGACTATCGGTCCCTGTTCCTTTTCGGGGATAGTCTCGAAGTTGTCTAGCGTTAGAAGACACCTCTTCCTGTCACCCAGTAGCCGGCGAGCCAATTCGCGCTTTGCGTCCGGAGGGAACCTGCGAATGGCTTCCACCTGATCCACTGGAACAAGCTGGACCAGCACGTTGTCCACAAGCGAAACCAGCCCGAATTCAGGACGTCCGTCGGCGCTAATCCAAACGATCCCCTCTTTGAATCCCCCAATCCGCTTCTTAAAGAGTCTATTAGCAACCTCGATTGCTATAGTGGTTTTGCCAACCCCTCCGGCACCGGTCAACGTGACCATTCCTCTCTCTTTGAGTTGGGCGTTGACTCGGCTAATCAGGTCTTTACCCTCAGGGTCATGTCGATCGATATACTTGCGTTCGGGTCGCGCTGGAGGTTTGGGGACTATCTTCTTACTCTGTGCCCTGATGCCAAGGAATATGTTGGTGGCTATCTCCCCTGCAGTCCTTATACCGTCCCATACGTCTGGCGGAATCGCTTGCATCCGTCTTTCCTACTCCATTAACACATTATTCCTTGCTGCTCTGCGAAGCGACAGGCGCAGTTTGCAGCTCCCGCCAACTGAGGCTCTCCCGCCACATGAAGAAGAAGCCTAAGGCGGTGATGGGGAGCCAGAGGGCGGCGTGTAAGACGAGGATGAAACTGGTAGCCACTTTTTGCGCCAGTCCGAAGAGGCGCAGGCTCCAGATGCCCGTCAACTCAAAGGTGCCCACGTACCCCGGCGAGGAGGGGATGGAGGTGGCCAGATTGACTATGGCGGTGGTGAAGACCAAGACGTAGAAAGGCCTCTGGAAAGGGAACCCTTGCATGACGAACCAGTACTTGGCTGACTCCACCAGCCAGAGGAGCACCGAGAGCACCAGCACGAGAAGGATCTCCCGCCCACGACGTAAGACCTCCAGCCCCTCGATGAATCTGTCTAATAACCCTCGCACCGGTTCCTGAAAGCGGTGAGCGATGAGATGGCTGATGAACCATTCGTAGGTTCGTTTGAACCTCACTGGGGAGGAGGCGATGATCAAGAAGACAAGAAGGACCCCAAAGAAGAGGAGGCTGGCGAAGGGAATGATCTGGCGAAGCGCCTCGTTGGCCGGGACTAGGGGCAGGATAGCGAAGACGAAGATGAGCATGGTGATACCATCGAAGATCCGCTCCACGATGATGGTGGTTAGGCTGGCCGTGGCGCTAACGGCCTCCTTCCTTTTGAGGACATAGGCCCGGATCAACTCCCCCGCACGCAGGGGGAAGATGTTGTTCCCCATGTACCCTATCACCACCACCGGGAAGAGGTCTCTCAGGGGGATAGCCTTTACGGGGCGGAGGAGGAAATGCCAGCGGTAAGTTCGCAAGATGACGGCCACAAAGTAGACCGCCACAGCGGGGATGAGCCACCAATAGTTGGCCTCCTTTATGGCCTCTCCTACCTCGTCTAGTTTCTGTCCTTTGAGAGCAAAATAGAGGAAGAGGAGGCTGATGAATACCCCTAGCCAAAAACGGAGGCTTCTTCTCATGGCGCCCAATCTTACCCCAAAAGGCGAAGAAAAGCCAAGCCCAAAAAGAGAGCGAGGATGCATCGTCCTCGCTCCAGGGTTCTACATTGGTGGACTTCCCTCTAGGCGGTGCTTCTCTCTAAAGGGAGCATCTCTCCCAATACCCGTTCCAAGGCCATCGTATGACTGCAAACCCCTCGACGGGCGAAGAAGCCGCAATCGCAACTCCATCTCCCTTCTTGGAAGGAGACCAGGTGGGTGGCGTGGTTCCCCTCCAGTGTAACCTTGAATTCATCGAACCTTATCCTGTGCCGCTCCTCGGCGTACCGCTTCGACTTTTGGATCTTGCCTATCATCCCCGAATCCATAGTTACTCCTTTTCTAAAAGAAACACCAAGGCAGCCTCAGCTCCTCGGTGATCGGCCCTGTACTTCTAGTCGGCAGGTACAATCGCGTAGCCGTCCTCTCTGGATCTACTATTGCAAGTCTACCTTTCTTCTTTCAGCCTGTCAAGTCGCAGCTTCCGATTTTCTCCTTTTGCCGATCATCATAGATGGTTATGGTTCTTGGCTGGAAGCCATCATTAGGGCGTTGGTGATTGCCGAGACTTGAAATGAACCACCAACTACGGTAGGGAAGAAAGAACTATGCCAATGGTAGAAAAGGCTATATCTAGTTGAGAATAGGTCGTTAGGCCTGGGCCTGTCCCCCGGCCTGGCACGCCTAGGGGCATGGCTGGCGTCAGGCCTGGGCCAGCCGCTCCTTCAAATAGGCTATGGTCTCCACCGAGGAGGGGTTCACTCCTCGCAAGGCAGCGAGATATAGGCTCGTATAATCCCCGAAATGAACGGTCGAGAGGACCTGGGAGAGGGGGCTTCTGCCTTCCGCCTCCATTGACCAGTGAGGTATCCCATATCGGTCTAGCATCTCCTCGGTCACTTGGAAGCGGAGGATGTTTCTGGGGTGGTAGAGCCGGGAGGTGAGAAGCAAGATCACGCCCTTTTCCGCTAACTCGCCAGGGTAGGGGAAGGCCTCCACGGTATTATGATGGAGTTCCGGGAGCACCTCGAAGAAGGCGAAGCATTTTCCGTTTTCGTTGAATTGCCCCTTCCAGCGGCGGGCCACCGGTGCCAAATGCTGGGCCCCGTAGATGACGGGCAGTTTGCCCTGGAGGAGGAGGGCCAGTCGCTTCGCCGGATTTTGGGAGGTGGGGACCCCTTCTCTCACCTTGCTGCCCACCCCCTCCACCAGTTCTATCGCCTCCTCCAGATCTGGTGTGGGATCGGGGATAAAGCTGAGTTCGGTCAAGATACCCAGAAGCATGATTAGAGAGAAGCCGAGAGCAGCCCTGGGCTGGGCAACGTACGAGAAGGTGAGGAGGTTTTCAGCCATCTGGGCTAACTTGCCATCGGTGGTCAGGGCTAACAGTTTGGCCCCTCGGCGCGAGGCCTCCCGGAAAGCGGCCAGCGTCTCCTCGGTATTTCCCGAGTAGCTGGAGGCTATGACCAGCGTATCTTGGCCCACGAAACGGGGGAGGTCGTACTCTCGATTGACGAAGATGGGCACTGGGCATAGATCTCTAACCAGGGTACGAACTAAATCGCCCCCTATGGCCGAGCCCCCCATGCCCAAGATGACCACACTATCAGCCTGGGCATAATCGGCGGGGAAGCGCTGACTTTCGATAACCTCCCAAGCCTGGCGGCACTGCCAGGGCAACTCGGCGATCCGTTCTCTCATGCCTTGAGGGTCGTTTCTTCTCAGGGCACCGACATCATCGAGATCGATCATTGGAACCTCCTGGAACCTTTCCTTTGTTCACTAGGTCGAGCCAGATCTTGTAGACCTCGCTTCGGGGATGGCCGCTCAGTTCGGCCACCTCTTTCGTCGCCTCTCGGCCGGATACCCCTTCAGCCCGTAGTTCTCTTAGCGCCTCCCTGACCTTCTCCTCCTCCCAGGCCTTCTCCTTCGCCCCGGCGATGACCAGGGTGAATTCCCCCCGAGGGCGTACCTCTTTGAAATGGGCTCGCACATGAGAGACGCTCCCCCGGATAACCTCCTCATGCAATTTGGTGAGTTCCCGGGTGAGGGTCATCTCTCTATCGCCTAAGACCTCTTCTATATCCTCTAGGCTAGTCAGCAACCGATGGGGCGCTTCAAAGGCCACGAGAGTTCGTCTTTCCCTGGCGATAGCCTGGAGGAAGCGGCGGCGCTCTTGCCTCCGACGAGGCAGGAAGCCTAAATAGACGAAACCGTCCGTGGGGAGCCCGGAGACGGCTAGGGCGACGATGGGGGCCGAGGGGCCAGGGATGGGGACCATAGCGATACCGGCAGAGATGGCGGCGCGCACCAGTTCGTAGCCGGGGTCCGAGATGCCGGGCATGCCGGCCTCGGAGACCAGGGCTACATCTTTCGTCTGCAAGATATCGAGGATATAGCCCAGTTTGGTGAGTTTGTTGTGCTCGTAATAACTGATGAGGGGGGTTTCGATCTCGTAGCGGGCCAGGAGCCTTCCGGTACGTCGGGTATCCTCACAAGCGACGAGATCCACCTCCCGAAGGGTGCGGAGGGCCCTCAGGGTTATATCCTCCATATTGCCTATCGGTGTGGCCACTAGATAAAGGATGCCCATCATCACCTCAGCGGCAAAGGTTCTTCGTGACCAGGGGCAGATAGGCTCTGTAAGGCCACTCCTCCCCTTGGACTGCCGTAACCCCGGAGGGGGCCACAAAGATATCCTGGGAGATGTTCCCCGCCCCGTCGATGAATTTGATGCGCAGGCCCTCCACGCTCCCCCCCGGGGATTCTAGGGTGACGGGGGATTGGAAGGACACGGGGTAACTCACCAGAATCACGCGGTCCAGCCAGAGATCCGCCGCCCCATGGAAGAAGGTGCGAAATTCCAGGCCATAGGTGCCTTGGTCGGTATAGTTCAGATCCACGCCGAACTCTTGGTAGACGTTCGCTTCTCGGAAGTCGATGCCCCGCAGGGGGAGGAGCCCTAACACTCTCTGGCCACCGTTGTCCACCACATCTAACCGTGCTATCTCTGCTGTGGTGGTGACGGCACTGGTCTTCAAGCGGAAGTAGGCTCGGTACGCCTCTCCGGCTGGCAACTCATAAGTATAGGGCCCGTGCCAGATTCCGGGGCTATCTACCCCCGCCAATCCTTGCCAGGCGTAGCAGTTGAGAGCCTGGGAGTCATATACGTCTACGCCAGAGGTGTGGTAGAGATCCTCTCCTTCCCATATCCAATCCCGGCTGAAGGCCATCTGGGCTAGGCCGCTTTCCCCCTCATCGTGGCCCGAGAGAGCCAAGGTTATGGAGGACGAGTCGCTGGAGAGAAGGGAGGCTGTGCCTGTGGGCGGGATGCGGTCCAGGCCCACAAAAGCCCCCAGGCTAGAGTCGTACTGGATGACGTTGTCCGCTTGGTCGATGGCGATGGCGGCGATCTCGATTGATTCCTCAGTAAGGGGCTGGTTGGGGAGGGAGGAAAGGTCCCAAAGGTAACTCCAACCGTCACTCTCGTCAAAGTCTTTGCTAAGGAGGTGCCAATCGATGTTCTCCCCATCATCGTAGCGGGCCCAAAAATCCACCTGTTTCATCCCGCTATTTCCATCGCTGGCGTTGACTAAGATAAGCGCCCGATTGGTGGTGAGGTAGAAATCCGACCAGGGGAGGACTACGCTAGCCAGGGGGGGGTTCGAGTCGTCTCCTGACTCCGCGGGGGCCTCCACGGTGACATCCGTATAGTAGTGAGTGAGGATCTGCTGGTAGTTCCAGCCGTGCCAGGAAGCCCAGCGCTGTGCCCCTACCTGGGAGAGCCCCCAGCCATGGCCGCGTCGAGCATCACCAAAACAGACGGGGTCGTTGATGGCCTGGAGGTAGGGAAACTTGCGGGGAAGGTCATCTCTAGTTCGGGTGGGATCGCCATTGTTTGCGCTGTACATGGCGATGATAGGTGAGTCGAGGGGAGGGGCGCCGTCATCCCAGTCGTTGTGCCAGAGGTACTGCCCCCAGGTGGCATCCACTGCGGCGTCCGTTTCAGGATAGGTATTTGGGCCCATGTACTGATAGTTGGTGCAGTCATCCACATCCCAGTAATCGGAGACGGGGTGGTTGAGGGCGTAATACCAACCGTAGGAGCGAGCCGCTACGGCTTGCGCCTTGAGGGCCTCCGGTTCCCAGGAGCGGGGCATCTCATAGGGCACCACATGCTTGACATAAGTCTCAAGTTCGAAGTAGTCGATTTGACCATCGGGGACGTTGCGGCTCCAATTGCAGTAGGCGTGGTGAATCACTCGGATGTAGTCGGGCGGCGAGAGATGTGTACTTCCTGGGAGGCCAATAGAAGGAGTAGTGAAGGAGGTCTCCTTAGAGATAGGCTTAGGAGAAGCCCCCGAATTTTGGGTTTTGAGCAGAGCCTCTTCCACATCTAGAACCCATACGTCTCCATCCCGCTGAAAGGCCAGGTATCGCCCATCGGGTGACCAGACGGGGGCGCTCTCTTCCCTGTTGCCGGGGGTCAGGTTGCGCAGCCCCTGGCCATCCGAGCCTACCAGCCAAATATCGCAGGCCTGCGCTGTCCCACTACCTCTTGGGCAGCGGGAGAAAGCGATAGTCCCCCCATCGGGAGGCCAACTGGGCGCTCCGAACTGCTCGTTCTCGCTCTCTGCTAGGAGAAGGCGGGTTGAGCCATCCGCATCGGTGACCCAGAGTTGAGATTGGAGTTGGTCTCCGACAACGATGTAGGCTAGTTGGGTGCCATCGGGGGACCAGGCAGCGGGGCCCACTAAGGCCTGGTGGACCAAGATTTTTGGGTTTGTTCCGTCAACCCCCTCCACCCGCAGAGTCGAGCCATCGCTGCTGACCACCCTCTCGCCTGTGGGGGATAGTTGATATCTGGCTGCTAGAGTCACAGCCTCCAATTCCTCCCTCCCTTGCCTGTCGGCCAGGACTAACCGCCCCCTCCGGGCGAAGGCCAGGCGGCCATCGGGCAGCCAGGCAAGGGGGAGGCCCCAGTCAGCGGAGCCGATCGCCCTTTGCTCGCCGCTATCCAGATCTAGCAGCCACACCTGACCTTTCCCCTTCCCCTGGAAGGAGAGGTAGGCGATCTCTTCCCCATCGAGCGAAAAGACAGGATAGGCAACGTTCCCGGTTAGTTTGGTGGCCGCTTCACCGTCGGCACTGAGGAGCCAGAGGTCGAAAATGGTCTGCCATCCCTCTCCGCTCTCCACCATCTCCCCTGGCCGAGTGACGAGGATCTCTCTCCCGTCTGGCGACCAGGCAGCGAAGTAGGAGCGGCCATCGTCGGTGAGTCTCATCTCGCCCAGCGCCCCCCTCTCCAGAGCCTCAGTGGATAGGGAGACACCCAGTAGGATCAGGAGGAAGAGAAACAAGATGATGCGACTTCTGTATGGTTGTCTTTGGTTCATTCTCAAGAGAAGGATATGTCGAGACGCTCCTCTTGTCAATGTGGGTGAAACTTGAATCTCGAGAGAGACCGTGTATAATAAGGTCTATCTCTACCAGGACAGGCGGGCAAGATGATGCTAACTAGGGGTCGGAGAGCGTTTCTTTGTAGTCTGGGCATCCTCTTTCTGTTCTTCGCTCAGCCTCTGGAGGCTGCTCCTGGGGCGGAGGGGACGATTATCCACGTGGTAGAGCGGGGAGAGACCCTCTCCGTCATCGCCGCCCACTACGGAACGACGGTGGATGCCATCGTTCAAGCCAACGGCATCGCCAACCCTAACCTCATATGTGTGGGCCAGCGGCTCACCATCCCCACTCAGGGGTCGGTGGCTCCTGAAGAGGGTTACGTTGTGCAACCAGGCGACACTCTCAGCGGCATAGCCGTTCGCTTCGGAACAACGCTTTCAGCCATAGCCCAGGCTAACGACATCTCTACTCCCTCCCTCATCTACCCCGGTCAGCGGCTCATCATCCCCTCTGCTGTCCAGCAGCCATCGGAGTTGCCTACGCCGGCCCAGGTGCACGTTGTGCGCCCCGGAGAGTATCTCTCTCAGATCGCCCGTCTCCACGGCACCACCGTCTGGGCTCTGGCCATGGCCAACGATCTGTCTAACCCCTCTCTCATCTACCCCGGTCAGCGGCTCATCATCCCCACTCGGTCGGCAACCCTGCCTGCCCCCATTTTGGCGGTGGAGTTCGTACCACCTCGGGTGCCCCAGGGACATACTCTTCTCCTCAAGGTGCGGGCCGAGGAGGAGGTGAGCCTGGCGGGGAGCGTAGATGGCCGGAGTCTCACCTTTATTGGGGCAGAAGGGGAGTACTGGGCTTTGGCGGGATTTCCCCCTTGGAGTGAGCCGGGAGCCCACCCTTGGTCTATCGTGGCTACCGACGACGAGGGTAGGGCAGTGGAAGCCTCAGGTTATGTGGTGGTGACGGCGGCTGAGTTCCCCATTCAATATATAGACTTGCCTCCTGAGCGGGAAGGGCTCCTAGACCCGGAACTGGGGCAAGCGGAATGGGCACGGGTGAAGGCTCTCTTCGTTCAGGTGACCCCCTCGAAATCGTGGCGAGGGCGGTTTCGTGTGCCCGTCGAGGGGGAGGTCTCTTCCCTCTTTGGCACCCGCCGCTCCTATGAAGGTGGCCCGGTGGCCAGTTACCATATGGGAGTGGACTACGCCGCTCCAGAGGGTGCTCCCGTGGTGGCCGCCAACTCCGGCCGTATCGCCTTGGCCGAAGAGTTGACCGTGCGAGGGAAGACGGTGATCATCGATCACGGCCTGGGGGCCCATACCGGCTACTTCCACCTCTCGGGGATAGCGGTGGTCCCAGGGCAGGAGGTGGAAAGAGGCACCTTGATAGGGTACGTGGGCTCCACTGGGCTAGCCACGGGGGCTCACCTCCATTGGGAGGTGCGGATCGGGGAGATAGGCGTGGATCCCACGGAGTGGACGGTGAGGGCCATACCGGAATAGGGGACTATTTTCCTATTGACGTGCGTTTATAAATCGACCATTATGTGCATATGATGTCGCATAGAAGGTTCTGTTCCTTTATCGCCTCGGTTATTATTCTATCCTTTGCCGCAACCTCCGTTTGGGCTGCGCCTCCGGAGGTCGATCCGGTCATACATATCGTTCAGCGGGGGGAGACGATATATTCTATCGCTAGGAGGTATGGCACCAGCGTGCAGGCGATAACCAGCGCCAACGCCATCGTCAACCCCAACTGGATATATGCAGGCCAGCGGCTCACCATCCCTACTCAGGGCTCTCCGCCGACTACGGTCTACACTGTGCGGTGGGGCGATAACCTCTTTTCCATAGCCCGGAGGCACGGGACTACGGCCAACACTTTAGCCTGGCTCAACGGGCTCTCCAACCCCAACTTCATCTGGGCAGGACAGAGGCTGCGCCTAAACTCCTCGTCGCCGCCGCCATCACCGGCCCGTCCTGGTACGACTTGGGCCAGGGAGCCGTCAAGCGAGTCTCGTGTCCATCTGGTGCAGCCTGAGGAGATCCTCATCCGAATAGCCAGACGGTACAATACCACCGTCTGGGCCTTGGCCAGGGCCAACAACTTAGCCAACCCCTCCTTTATCTACGTGGGCCAGAGGCTGATAATACCGGAGGAGAGCGGCCAGGAACCCTCTCCAGGGAGTGGGGGAGGGGAAAAGTGGATCGACGTTAACCTCACCACCCAGAGGCTGGTGGCCTATGAGGGAGACCGAGCCGTATACTCGGTCATCGTCTCCACGGGGACAGCCGAGCACCCCACCGTCACCGGCCGCTATGGCATCCAGCGCAAGTACCGTTATAAGGATATGTCCTACCCTGGCTATTACTATCTCCCCGATGTTCCCTATGTGATTTTTTTTTATAGCGGCTACGCTATCCACGGCACCTACTGGCATAACAACTTCGGTACCCCTATGAGTTTTGGCTGTGTGAACCTCACCCTTTCCGATGCCCAGTGGCTCTTCGACTGGACTACCCCCACTTTACCTCCCGGCTATAACGTGATATACTCTAGCGCCAATAATCCGGGTACCTTGGTAGTGATACATTACTAGACCCCACGATGTTCTATCGGTTAGCCAAGCCTTTTCTCATCCTACTCTTCAAGATCTTGACCCACTGGGAGGTAGAGGGACGGGAGAACCTCCCCCCTGGAGGGCCTCTTTTGGTGGTCTTCAACCACTTGGGCCACCTTGACCCGGCGCTCTTGATGGCCACCTTGCCTTGGCGGATCACAGGGTTGGCGGTGGCTGGTCTTCGAGAGGTGCCGGTGACGGGGTTCCTCTTGAGGTTGGGAGGGGCGATCTGGGTGAACCGCGGCCATTACGACCGGGAGGCGCTCAGGAAGGCGCTGGCGGTTCTGGAGCGGGGAGATGTCTTGGTGATCGCTCCCGAGGGGAGGATAAGCGTCACCGGAGCCTTGGAAAGGGGCAAGACAGGACCCGTCTTTCTAGCCCAACGGGCGAACGTCCCCATATTGCCCATCGCTATCACCGGGGCAGAAGAGGCTCCTGAGAAGTTGAAGCGGTTCCAGCGACCTCATCTCCGCGTAATTATCGGCCAGGTATTTAGATTGTCGGAGCGCCCCCCAGGACGATCTCGAAAGGAGCAACTGAGGGCTAACTCCGACTTCATCATGCGCCGCTTGGCAGAACTCCTTCCCGAGAAGTATAGAGGGGTTTACCGAGAAGGGTTCTCTCCTTGAGCCAGCAGTGGATCAGGGGGCGAAGTTAGGGGATGGTAGAGGGGGTGCGGGTGTTCTATGGTAGTCGCTTCTGGAGATGGGGGGTCATCGCTCTTGTAGCCCTGGTATTCACGCTCCTCCTCTCGCCTCTATGGCCGGTCTCCGTGCTGGTCAAGGCCGATGCGGTAGCCTACGCCGTTTGCCACCGCTTGCCGGATCACTCCTTTCACTTGGCTGGCCGACAGTTGCCCCTCTGTGCCCGTTGTACCGGGACCTTTCTGGGGGCTTTTTGGGGCTTCCTGGGACTCATGGCCAAGGGAAGAGCCAGTCGCTTCCCTCCGGTGAAAGTTCTTATCCTCTTGGTAGGGTTCATCGTACTCATGGGGATAGATGGCCTGAATTCCTATCTCTCCTTCTTCCCCGGCGCACCTCATCTCTATGAGTCTCATAACAGCCTGCGGCTTAGCACGGGAACCCTTTATGGCCTCTCTTTGAGTATCTTGGTCTTTCCCGTCTTCAATTTCACCCTCTGGAAGGAATCAAAGCCCAACGAGGCGCTGAGCGGCTTTAGGGAACTTTCGATCCTCTTAGTAGGAACCCTTCTCATCGTCCTCATCGTAGGGGCAGAGATCGATGCTCTTCTCTACCCCTTGGCCCTCGCCAGCGCTTCAGGCGTGCTAGTCATCTTCACCCTGGTGAACACCCTCTTGATTCTAGTAGTGAGCGGCCGGGAGGGGCAGGCTATAACCTGGAGGGATGCTCTCTTGCCCCTAGCCTTGGGTTTGGGAGCCACACTCTTGGAGATAGGGGCCGTTGGCTTTGCTCGTGCCCAGTTGACCAGGCTGCTGGGGCTACCGTTTTGAGGTTGTCAACAGGAACCATCCTTGATATAATGCATCACCCTGCCCAGGGATGAAGCCCCTGGAGCAGAGATCTTCCCCAGGAGGTATGTATCATGGTACAAGCGGGTTTGAAGGCGGGACTCATAGGGGGGGTCATCGCTGTAGTTCTGGCCTTGATCGGCCTGATCCCCTGTTTGGGTGGGCTCATCGCTTGTTTTGGCACCCTAGTCCTGTGGATAGGGGTCGGAGCCTGGGCGGTGAGTTTGGGAGGCGAGGAGATCCAAACAGCGGGTGAGGGAGCCGGTGCAGGAGCGGTGGCCGGGGCGGTGACAGCGGTTATCGGCGGAGTGGTGAATATCGTCATGGGATTGGTTAGGGCCGCCATATTCGGAGCCACCGCGGCGGCAAGCGCCCTCGGCCAGATCCCTCCCGAGGCGTGGCAGGCGCTCCGGGACTTGGGGATCGAGCCCTCCCTCTTCTTCGGCTGGACGACAGGGCGCCTCGCGGCCTTGATCGGTGGCACATTCGGATGTTTGGTGGGCATCGCCATCGCCATCGTCCTGGGTGGTTTGGGTGGCCTCCTCTGGAAGACGATGAAGGCTAGTTAGTATCTTATAGAAGGGCAATCATTGCCGACCTCGGGCATCATTGAGCCTGCGGTTGCATCACCCAATAGGAGGTTAAGATGGATATCGGCAAGGCTTTCACTCATATCTTCGATGACGAGAGTTGGATCACGAAGATACTCATCGGAGGTATCTTGGGGATCATCCCCATCGTGAACTTCGCGGTTTTAGGCTACATGGTGGAGACAATCCGCAATGTGGCCCAGAGCTTGGAGAGACCTCTTCCGGAATGGTCGAAGTTCGGAGAGAAGTTCGTCAAAGGGCTGATGGTGTTCATCATCGGCTTCATCTACACTATCCCCATCTGGCTGCTCATGGGCTGCTTCTGGGTCGCTGCCTTGGTCGTGGGAGGAGGCAATGGAAGCGGTGAAAACCTCATCGCTCTGCTCTTGTTTCCCCTGTACTGTTTCGTCGGCCTCTATGGCCTTGTGCTGGCCATCCTGTCGCCGGCTATCCTGGTTAAGTACGCGGTGACCGAGGAGTTCAGCTCTGCTTTCCGCTTCGGCCAACTCTTCGGTTTCATCACCGGGAACTTGGGGAACTACATTATAGCCCTGATTCTAGCCTGGGTGGCCAGTGTCATCGCCGGTTTCGGCGTCATCGCTTGCGGAGTGGGCGTGCTCTTCACCTCCTTCTGGGGGTATCTGGTGATGGCTCATCTCTTCGGGCAACTCCACCGTGCCTCGGTAGCAGCCGCATAGGAGCGAAGAAGCGAGAAAGGACGAGGGCCTGGGGGTAACCCTAGGCCCTCTTTTGTGGTAAAATAAGAGAGATTGCGGGGATGGTGTATGGCCTCTGATCTAGCGGAAAAAGTAAGTAGCATACCCACTGGACCGGGCGTTTATCTCTTCAAGGACGAGAAGGGAAAGGTGGTTTACGTGGGAAAGGCGGCGAACCTAAGAAATAGGGTGCGCTCCTACTTCTCTGCCTCGCCCACCCGAAGCCCTAAGCTGGCCCACCTGGCCAGGACGACAGCCGACTTCGAGTTTATCGTCACCGAATCGGAGATGGAGGCCCTCGTTTTGGAGTGCTCCTTGATCAAGAGGTACCGCCCCCGTTATAACGTCCGTTTCCGGGATGACAAGCGGTACCCCTATATCAGGATCAGTTGGCAGGAAGATTTTCCTCGCATCCAGATCGTTCGCCGCGCCCAGCGAGATGGAGCCAAGTATTATGGCCCCTTCGCCTCCTCGGCGGCTATGCACCAGACCCTAGATATCCTGCGCCGCATCTTCCCTTACGTGACCTGCCGGCGCAAACTCAGCGGCACAGACCAGCGGGCCTGCCTCTACTATTACATCAAGCGCTGCCCCGCCCCTTGCATCGGGGCTATCTCCCAGGAAGAGTATCGGGTCCTCATCGAGGGGGTCTGCCTCTTCCTGGAGGGGAGGCAGGAGGCGATCCTGGACTCCCTTCGCCGGCAGATGGAGGAGGCGGCAAGAGACCTGGAGTTCGAGCGGGCGGCATCCCTGCGCGACCAGATCCGAGGCATAGAGAGGGCTATGGAGAAGCAGAGGATCGTCTTTCGCACCAAGGTGAATCAGGATGTGATAGCCCTGGCTAGACGGGATGGCGAGGCCTGCGCCCAGGTCTTCTTCGTGCGGGGGGGCAAACTGATAGGTCGAGAATCGTTCCTCTTGGAGGGGACGAAGGGTGAGGAGACAAAAGAGGTTCTCACCTCTTTCCTGAATCAGTTCTACGATGCGGTGGCCTACGTCCCCTCGGAGATCCTCCTGGGGAGCGAGATAGATGAAGCTTCTGTGATCAGAGCCTGGTTGGAGGAGAGGAGGGGGGCGAAAGTGGTCCTCTCCGTTCCCCGTTGGGGGAAGAAGCGGGGACTGGTGAAGTTGGCGGAGGAGAACGCAGCCCAGACCTTGGCCCATCTGGAGGCTCAGGAAGCGATCGACGAAGAGAAAGCGATGGCCGCCCTTACCGATCTGCAGGAGCGCCTTGGGCTGGAAGCCCTTCCCTTGCGCATCGAGGCTTATGACATCTCCAATATCCAAGGGGTGGCCGCTACAGGGAGCATGGTGGTCTTCCAGAAAGGTGTACCCCAGAGAGGGGCCTACCGCCATTTCCGCATAAAGAGCGTCCAGGGAGCCAACGACTACGCCATGATGCGAGAGGTGCTGCGGCGAAGGTTTAGCCGAGCCCTCGATGAGGATGAGAGCGCGTGGGCGATTCTGCCCCATCTGGTGGTCATCGATGGCGGAAAGGGCCAACTGAACGCCGGTCTAGAGGTGCTGGCTGAACATGGCTTGGAGGTTCCCACCGTGGCCCTGGCCAAGGAGCGAGAGGAGATCTACTGTCCAGGGACTGATCGTCCCCTTCGGCTTCCCGACGATTCTCCAGGCCTGCGGTTGATGCAGCGGCTGCGGGACGAGGCCCACCGCTTCGCCCTAGGTTACCATAAGAAGTTGCGGAGGCGCAGGGGCCTGGCCACTCTCCTGGAGGATATCCCGGGGATCGGTCCCAAGAGGAGGAAGGCCCTTCTGAAACAGTTCGGCTCCCTGGAAGCGATCCGCCAGGCTAGCCTCCAAGAACTCGCTGCCGTGGAGGGGATGAACGAGGTAGTGGCCCAAAAAGCGCGAGATTTCCTATAGAGGTGTATCTTGATCGAGAACCGGTTCTCGTGGCTGCATCAGGACGAGGTTGTTCTCTCCCTTCATCGGAGGCACCCCTATGTGTTGGCAGTTCGCTTGTTCCTCCCGGCCTTCTTGCTCACCTTGCCCGCTGCTTTTTGGCTTTTAGGCTCTTTTGGTGGTCTCCTTCCTTTGGCCTACCTTTTCCTCGGCCCTCTGGCCGCGCTCTTTTTTATGTGGTTCTATCTCGATTGGCAAAACGACTACTATGTGGTCACCAACAAGCGCGTAGTCCATGTGGAGAAGGTGATGCTCCTCTATGAGGAGCGAAATGAGGCTCTGCTATGGAAGATCCAGAACGTGACCTTGGTCTCACCCCACGCTTTGGCCAGACTATTGGGCTTCGCGAACTTGGTCATAGAGACCGCGGGGGCTAAAGGCAAGATGGTTCTCACCGCCTTGCCCCAGGCGGACTGGGTGCGGGAGGAGATTCTGGCCCAGGCGGAGCGCTCCCGAAAGGAAGAAGCCCCCCCAGAGGAGGACCTCGTTGAGCCCCAAGAGATGACTGTCGTTACCAAGAAGAGAGGCGTTTTCCCTCTCCTCCTTGACTACCTTTTCCCTCGCCTACGCTTAGAGGAGGACTCCCAGGTGACTTGGAGGAAGCATTGGTACATTCTCTTGCGGAAGACGGCGGGCCCCCTGGTCCTTCTAGTACTCGTCTTGGAGATAGGAGGCGCTGTGGCTTTAGGGCTCCCCCTGGTCTCTCGCTTGCCTCGAACCTCGGCTTTGGTCCTCTGCGTAACCGCCGCTAGTCTCTTGGCTCTCTTCACCCTCTACCGGTACGAGGATTGGCGGAACGATGTCTATATCTTGACCGACGATCGGATCATAGACATGGAGAAGAAGCCCCTCTTCTTACGAGAAGAGCGGAGGGAGGCCAGCCTGGCCATGATCCAGGATGTGCGGTACCTCATCCCTGGCATAGTTTACAACCTCCTCAACGTGGGCATGGTGATCATAGAGACCGCGGCTACCGAGGGGGAGTTCACCTTCGATTGGGTACACGACCCCCGCCGCGTTCAAGGAGAGATCTTCGCCCGGCTGGACGCCTATCGCGAGAGGGAGAAGAGAAGGGAGCAGGAGGCGCAGGCTGCCCAACTGCAAAAGTGGCTTGAGGCCTACCGAAAGGCGGAGAAAGAGCCACCGGAAGAGCCCTCCGCATAAAAAGGGGCACGATGTCGTGCCCCTTTTTATCTGTTGGCCCTAGCCTTCTTTTCTAGCCCTTCGCCGTCGCCACATCCACACCAGCCATCCTACGAGCGCAAAGGGTAGGGCTACAATGATGAGGATGGGCAGGAGGGTGACGATGAACCGAGTGGCTATGTCGGCTAAGAACTGAAGGGCCTTTACTAGGTCGCGGAGGGATTCCCGGACGGTGCGCAGCCAGTCCCATCCAGGCTCCACCACCCGCACCTCCTCCTTGGGGGTGAGTGTCACGGTGAGGGCGGACATGGCGGCGCTCCTTTCCAAGTATTGCATCCGTCCCTTGGTCTGCTCCACCTGGATGCCGATGTCGGAGAGTTGTCGATAGATGGCTAGTATCCCTTCCGCCTTTTCGCCCCTTTCTTGGGCGGAGCGGAGGAGTTCACGCAGTTCCCCCTCGGTCTCTTGTAGATAGGTGAGGCGGGCCTCTAGATCGACATATTCCTCTGTCACATCCTGAGCGGAGATGTTCTCACTCTGGACCTCCAATGCGCCCTCTTTGAGGCGCCTCCTCGCCTCATCGAACGATTCGGCGGGTACTCTTATAGTGATGGTGGCATGTAGTTGCTCATTTGCTCTCCAGGAATTGGAGTTGGTGACGAAACCTCCCAGTTCCAAAGCCAGGGCCTCTATTTTGGTCAGGCTCTCCTCTGTATTCTCCACCAAAAGCGAGATGCTCCCCGTCTTTACGATGAGCCGTTCCTCCGCTGGGGGTACAGCCAGGCCTGCAGCACCCTTCTCATACTCCTCGACGACGCCCTCGACGACGGCAGGGGCAGGGACGGGAGCCTCTGGGGCGGGGGTGGGCATCGCCGCGGGGGCACAACCTATAGCCTGTACTAGGAGGGCGAGGATAAGCACCGCTAGGAATAGTTTGCCTTTCATAGTCTCCTCCTCATGGGGTATCGGTCTCTTACAATCTTAAGACGCTATTACTCCTTCAAAGGTTCCCTACCAGCCGTAGGAGAGACGGGTGATGAGGCTTTCGGGGAGTCCTTTCTTTTTCATCGACTTCTGGGTCTCTTCTACGGGGTAATCCACTCGCCGATACTCGAGTGCCGCCTCTTGGCTATCGAAGAGAAGATAACTGGCCCGGGGATCGCCATCGCGAGGCTGCCCCACGCTTCCGGTGTTGATCATATACCGGTTCGTATCCAGGGTTGCCCTCTGTCCAGGAGGGAGGATGGAAGCCTGGGGGTGTGCCCCCTCTTCGCGGAAGATCACCGGAACGTGAGTGTGACCATGAAAACAGAGTTGAGTGTTGAGAAGTTCAAAAGTCCGCTGGGCCACTAGGGGATGGGTAACATACTCCCAGATGGGAGCGCGGAGGCTACCATGAACCAAGGTATAGTTGTCTTGAACGAAGGTCTCGGGGAGGCTTTGCAGATAGGCTCTATTCTCTGCGGTCAGTTCTCTTGCTGTCCATTGACAGGCCTCCCGAGCGGCGGAGTTAAACTCGGCGGTATCCAGCTTTCCGATGGTCGCCCAATCGTGGTTTCCGGCCACGCAGCGAAGGGGGAGTTCTCGGAGGCGGGCGATACACTCGTTGGGATGGGGCCCATAGCCAACTAGGTCCCCCAGGCAGAGCACCTCGTCGATATGGGCCAGATCGACCTCCGCCAAGACCGCTTTCAAGGCGGGCAGATTGCTATGGATATCGGAGAGGACAAGATAGCGCATCGATTTCAGTCTACCACAGGTCGGCTCTCTTGACCAGGTCGTTCAGAAAGTCCTGGTCAAGCCTCCAGAGGTGCTCGGTTTGAAGCCTTTTTGGAATTCTAATCGCGCTCTCTTTTTCTCAATAGGAAAGCGGTAGTTGGCTGTCAACCTCCACTCTGGGGAGCCCTCTTTTCCTTCTCTTTGGAGTGATGGCTCTCTCCTACCCAGAAGTGGTCGGGGAGGACCAGGGGGCTAGACAAGATGCGCAGGCCATCGAGATGGATGCCTTGCAGGGGAAGGGTGGCGGGGCTCACGTAGCAAAGATTGGGCCGCCGACCGAACTTCTCAAAGTACCGCTCAGCCGCCTCCTTCACCTTGAGAGAGAGCTCTTTCTTCGGGTCATCGTCGAACCAGAGGAGTCCCACTCGCATCTTGTTATCGCTCATCTCGAACGTCTGGTCTATATTGTACCAGAACAGACGTGCTATGTCAAGGGGACTAATGATCTCCGGGGTCCTTTTAAGGTAGCCGAACGGGGATCTATTCGGCTACCTTGAGGGCTAGATTCAGTCGCCTCATGAGCCGGGCCTTCCGGCGGGCAGCGTTGTTCTTATGGATAACCCCTTTCACCGCTGCCTTATCGAGGGCGCTCATAGCCTCCCGCGCGGCCTGAGTGGCCTCCTCCAGTTTGCCCTCGGCGATGAGCCGATCCGTCTTCTTTATGAAGGTCCGAGGCCGAGAGCGGAATACCCGATTTCGCTCCCTCCTTCGGGCCGAGGACCTGATCCTCTTCTTTGCCGATGCTGTAGTAGCCAAGAGACCTCCGTGGTTACCAACTTATCAAATAATACTCGATTTTCGTCCCTTTGTCCAGTTAGCATGACTATATACGACGCCTTTCCTCGCCAGCCGATTTGACTATAATAGAGAGGCCCAATAGTTGAGGTAGGGATGGACGAGGGTCGAGCAGGAGAACTTGCCCGGGCCGCGGGCGTGGTGATGGTGGCCTTTGTGGCCAGCCGAGCGTTGGGGTTGGCTCGGGAGATGATTGTCAGCAGCCAGTTCGGGACCAGTTGGGAACTGGACGCGTATCTGGCTGCCTTTCGGGCACCCGATTTGATCTTCCAGATCATCGCCCGGGGTGCTCTGGGGTCGGCCTTCATCCCCGTCTTCACCGAATATCTGGCCCGGGGCGAGAAGAAGGAAGCCTGGCGGCTGGCTAGCGCCATCTTCAATATGGTGTTCATCGCCGTGACTGTGGCCAGCCTCCTGGCCGCTATCTTCGCCCCCCAACTGGTGGCCCGAGTGGTGGCGCCGGGTTTTGACCCTAGAGAGCAAGCCCTCACGACTAGCCTTATGCGGCTCATGCTCCTCTCCTCGGTCGTATTCGGCGTCAGCGGGATCGCCATGGGCATCCTCAACTCGTTTCAGCACTTCCTCTGGCCAGCCTGGGCTCCAGCCATCTATAACCTCTCCATCATCGGAGGGGCGCTCTTCCTCGCTCCCACTATGGGGGTCTATGGCTTAGCTATAGGCGTGGTGGTGGGGTCTGGCTTGCACCTCCTGATCCAGGTTCCGGAACTCGTAAAGAGAGGGCTGAGTTACTTCCCTATCTTGGACCTTGGGCATCCAGGGGTGCGGGAGGTGGGGCGGTTGGTGCTGCCCCGCATGTTGGGGCTGGCCACCATGCAGATCAATTTCTTGGTGAACACTATCCTGGCTTCGGGCCTGGTAGCGGGCAGTCTGGCCGCTATAAACTACGCCTGGCTCTTGATGTTTCTCCCCCTGGGCGTTTTCGCCATGGCCATAGCCACCGTGGCCTTTCCTGCTTTTTCCGAGTTGACGGCCAAGGGGGAGTTGGGGGACCTGCGTCGGGCTCTTTCGTTAACCCTGCGGGTGACCTGGTACCTCACCGTCCCGGCCACGGTGGGGCTCTTCCTCTTGCGGGAGCCGATAATCAGGTTGCTTTTGGAGCGGGGGAGGTTCGGTCTAGAGTCCACCGGCGCAGTGGCTTGGGCCTTGCAATTCTACGCCTTGGGGCTTTTCGCCTACGCTACGGTGGAGATAGTCACCCGGGCCTTCTATGCCCTCCACGACACCTTAACGCCGGTCCTGGCCGGGTTGGCCACTATGGTCCTCAACATCGTTCTCTGCCTCCTCCTCGTGGGGCCGTTGACCCACGGAGGGTTGGCCTTGGCCAACTCCCTGGCCACGGGGGTGGAGATGGTGTTGTTGTTGGCTATCTTGCGGGGCCGATTGGAGGGGATAGAGGGCAAGGAGTTGACCGCCTCGCTAGTTAAGGTGATTATGGCCGCGGGGGTGATGGGGGTGGTCGTGGCCTGGTTCGCCGGGGCTACAAGAGGTAGCCACATCGTCCTTCAAGCGGGAGGTGCTATGGCTTTGGGGGCGGGGGTTTATTTCTTGGCATCACTGGTCTTGGGCGGCAAGGAGGTGGAGACGATAAGGAGGCTGGTGGCGGGAGGAGGCAGGTAGTGGCGCCCTTTAGGTCGACGTCTTCCCGTCGGGCTGAAGCCCGACGCTACGTTGGTGGTAAGATCTGACTCGGTAGGCGAGGGCTCCGTCTTTGGCTGTCAGTAGATAACTCCTGACAACACTGTCAAGTTTGTGCCCCTTGGGCCTCCATCTCCAAGAGCCTGCGTTTCATATCCAGACCTCCGCCGTAGCCACCCAGGGTTCCATCTTTTCGAAGCACGCGGTGACAGGGGATGATGATAGGGATGGGGTTCTTGGCCAGGGCCACGCCCACGGCCCGATAGGCGCGTGGCGAGCCCACCTCTTTCGCCACCCAAGAGTAGGGGCGAGACTGGCCATAGGGGATGCGAGAGGTGACCGCCCAAACCCGTCGTTCAAAAGGAGTATAGCCTTCCAGATCGAGTTTCGCCGTGAAGGTCACCGGCTCCCCGGCGTAATACCGGCGCAACTGCTCCTTCAACTCCTGGGCAGCCGACTCTTCAAATGAGGCTTCCGGCCACCGCTCCTTCAGGTTGGCCAAGGCCTCTTCCCTCGTGGCGCGGGGGTACTCCAATGCCAGAATCCCCTTAGGAGAGATGGCCAAACCCACCCATCCAACCTTAGTCCGGCAGGTGGTCACTCCTATCCTGGCGAGGCCTTCCACACCTTCTAAAAAGGGATCTCCTCCTCCGGAGGGATTTCCTCGCCTGGCATGACCTCGGTAACCCGCTCCCCCTTGGGGGTGAGGAACCTAACGTCCCTGGCTTGGAGTTCCCAGGTCGTGCGCGTTTGCCCTTCTTGATCCTCCCAACTGCGCTGTTGCATCCGTCCGTCCACCAGGACTAGTTGTCCCTTGGTGAGGAACTGGTTGCACGTCTCGGCCAGCCCACGCCAGGCCACGACCCGGAACCAAGTCGTTTCCTCTCTGCGGTTGCCCTCCGCATCGGTCCAGCGACGGTTGGTGGCCACCCGGAAGTTGGTGACTGGGGCGCCGCTGGGGGTGTATCGCATCTCGGGATCGGCCCCTAGATGTCCCACGATCACTATCCGCTGGTACATGATCGCCTCCTCGCTCGATTGATGTCGTTGCAGGATCCCGTAGGGAAGTGACTATGCCCATATTATAGCAGGGTTTGGGCCTCTTATCAACGGCCAGGGTACTTTGGGCTTGAAACCTAGTTGCTGTATAATGCGTATATTACTATGCAGGGGAACGGGATGCCGTTCGACAAGGCTCAGGACAGGGAGGGGGAGCGCGGCTGGGTCCGGGAGGCGCTGGCCGGTGATCAAGAAGCCTTCGCCCGGCTGGTGAAGAATTACCAGGCAGCGGTCTACAACTTGGCCTATCGGATGCTGGGGAACGCTGGCGACGCCGAGGATGCCGCCCAAGAGACTTTCCTGCGTGCCTACTCTCGGTTGCGGAGTTACGATCCGGCGCGCAAATTCTCTTCTTGGCTTCTGGCCATCGCCGCCCACCATTGCATCGACCGGCTTCGTCGCCGGCGCTGGGCGATATCTTTGGAGGATATCCCCCTTGGACGCAAGTTGTCAACTGGTCGAGACCCAGAAAGGGAGATCGAACGGGAGGAGGAGCGGGAAGAGATCGGTCGACTGCTGGAGCACCTCCCTCCCGCTTATCGGTTGGTGGTCATCCTCTACTATTGGAACGATCTCTCCTGTCGTCAGATCGGGGAGGTCATGGGGTTGGGAGAGGGAGCGGTGAAGTCCAGGCTACATCGAGCCCGAAGGATGCTGGCTCAAGGGTTGAGAGAAGAGAGAGAATCCGCCTCCCATCGTTCAAGCGTGACTATAGGGGAGGCACCTTAAATGGTGCATCGAGGAGAACTGATCCCAGCATATTTAGACGGGGAACTCGTGGGGGAAGAGGAGCAGTGGCTAGAGGAGCACCTGGCGGTTTGCGCTCGATGTCGGGATGAATTGAGCGACTTAAACGAGGTGGGTGTCCTTCTCTCAGAAGCACCTCTCTTCTCGCCGCAACCTGGTTTCACCGCTCGAGTGATGGCCAGGCTGGCCCAGAAGGAGGCTCGCCGTCGCCTGACGAGGGTCGCTCCTGCATTGGTGGCTGTATCCCTCCTGCCAACTTTTTTGGCTCTGCTTTCCGTCGTGGGGCTCCTGATCCCTTGGGGGGGTACGCTGGCAGCGCCCGCTACCCTGATAGAGTTGGGGTTCGATCTCTTGCTGAGGCTCATGCAAACGGGCACCACCTTGGCTCAGACTTGCTCCTTCCTCTTGGGTGCGACTCTGGGGGCTTTACCTCCTGGGCTCCTTTTGCCCTACTCTTTTTTGATGTTAGGGTTGATGATGGTCTGGGCTAAACTGGTGATCCGTGCACCTTTGCCTCTAAAAAACTAAGAAGGAGGGTTCAAATGAAGAGGGTACTATTGGCGTTCTTGATCGCTATTCTACTATCGGTAGCTGTGGTCCCCCCGGCCTTTGCCCAGGGAGGCGATGAGGGTCGAGTCATCTTCGGGCAGGATTACACGGTAGAGTCCGGCCAGGAACTGGAGGGCGATCTGGTCATCTTCGGCGGCGATCTCACCGTCGAGGCCGAGGCGGTGATAGATGGTGACGCTGTGGTCTTCGGAGGGGAGGTATTAGTCGAGGAGGGAGGGGTTATCGAAGAGGATTTAGCGGCTATAGGAGGCAACGTAACTATCGCCGGAGAGGTAGCGGGCGATGTGGCCAGCGTAGGTGGGAGTATCCGCCTGGGACCAACGGCTGAGGTGGGCAACGATGTGGTCGCCGTCTTTGGCCAGGTGGAGCGAGCCGAGGGGGCAGAGGTGGGCGGCCAGGTGGTGGAAGGGGCGGAGTTGCGCTTTAGGCCTTTCTACGGCTTCAGATGGGGCGGAGTTAGGGGTTGGCGGATAGATCCCTTCGCCGGTTTTCTCTTTCGCGCCTTCCGCGCCTTGGTCACCATCGTGGCCCTGATGGCTTTGGGCCTCCTGGTGGTGGCTCTCCTGCCGGAACAGGTGAAGGTTGTGAGCGCAACGGTTGAGGGGGCACCCTTGCCCAGCATCGGGGTGGGGTTCCTTACCCTATTCGTCTTCTTGCTCCTCACCCCGATCCTTTTCATCGTCGTTTGCATCGGCTGGGTGGCTTGGCTGCTCCTCTTCATAGCCTTGGCGGCGGCAGCCATTTACGGCTGGATAGTCTTGGGCTCGGTGGTGGGGGAGAGGCTGCTCCAAGCGGTGAAGGTCGCCGAGCCGGAGCCCTTAGCCTCCGTTCTCTTGGGCGTCTTTCTCATCACCCTCATCTCCGCTGTACCTCTTTGCATCGGCTTCCTCTTCACCTTGGTGGCCGGTCTCTGGGGGCTGGGGGCTGTGATTCTCACTCGCTTTGGGACAACCCCTTATCCACCCCCTGTCGCTACCCCCGAAGAGGCACCACCTCTGCCTGCGGCCGAGGAAGCGCCTAAGCCCCGGCGCAGAAGGGCTAAGAAGGACGAAGAAAAGCCCCCTGAATCGTAGCCTGCCTTTCAACGCTGTTCAAGGGAGAGGGATTATCCCTCTCCCTTCTTTTTGGTTCAGGTGTTTTGGCTGGAAGAAGGTGTTAATGGTATAATTACCGAAAGACTATTGGGAAGAGGTGGTGTTTGGAAGCGGATAGGCGGGGGATAGAGAGCGCTCTATTGGGCCTGGGGGCCTGGTGGGCCAAGCCTCGCATCTGGGTGGGACCAGCCTGGGCGGTTCTCTGTGGTGGTTTAGCCTCCGGCAGGCTGGGGTTCAACGGGTGGACGCTTCTGGTTCTCCTTTTGTCCCTCTTTCTAGGGGATCCGCTCCTGGGGACCATCTGGCGGGAGGCATCTACTATAGCATCCCCCTCCAACCCCACCTCTCTCAATGAAAGGGCAAACACCAGGCTCTCCCCGCCACCCTATACACTGCCTGGTTCCCTGGCTGATCGTCTCTTCCGTTGGGCGGAAGAGCGGCTATCTTGGTGGCGGTCTTCCTTTTGGCCCAGGTTCGAAGCCCCTCTGGCCGGTCTGGCCTTCGCCCTTCCTTTGGCCTTCCTTCTGGCCATCCTTTTGGGTCAGAGCGTAGTTGCCCTTATTGCCGTGGCTTTGATTTTGGTGGCCTGGGAATCGCTACGTTTACAGGGTGGCAAGAAGCCGAGTCGCCTGCTTGGAGCCTGCTACGCAGGGGGGGTGGCTTGGCTTGTGGGTTATCTGGCTTTCAGGCCTCTCATTCCTCAAGTAGCGATCCAGCGACATGGCGAGGCGCTCCTTTGGGCTCTAGTCTATACTGGGCTCCTTTACGCTTTCCAAAGCATAGATAGAGGCGAACGAGATAAGGGGATAAGACTCCTCAACTTGGTGCAGATCTTCGGGGTAGCGGTTCTGGTTCTGACCAAGGAGCCGATACTTGCCGGGGTCGTGGCTCTTCTGCTCCTGCCTCAGATGCTGCTTCAACCGGTTTTGAAGCGCGGCCGTGTGTATCTGCGGCGCACTCAATTCTTTGCCCTGATGGGGATGATGGTTGGAGCCTTGGCGGTGGCGATATGAGGTTCGCGATCTGGGCTGGCCTGGCGCTGCTTTTGGCTGGTTTGGGGTATTGGTTGCTCGTTCTCACCGAGGGCGTCTATCTCGGGCCCAGGGTGGTGCGGCTTCTCTACGACTGGGGAGCCAAAAGTTACGATGAGATCAAGGAGTTCGACGTGGCCGAGGACGCCCGGCATCTGGCTATACCTTTGGAGAGGAGGCTTGGGGGTTGGAACTGTCCCCCCGTCCTCGATGTGGCCACCGGCACGGGGAGGATGCTCCTGGCTATCTTGCGCCGTCCAGGGTTCGAGGGCTGGCTAGTGGGCTTGGAGGCTTCACTGTCTATGCTTCGAGTGGCGAGGGAGAAGGCCCAGGGGTATGGCGGCCGGGCATCTTTGATCTGGAAGGATGCCTCTCGGTTGCCCTTCGCCGACGGTTCTTTCGCCGCCGTGACTTGCATCGAGGGCCTGGAGTTCATGCCCCACCAGAGACTTGCCCTAGGGGAGATGGCCCGGGTCTTGGCCCCAGGCGGGGTTCTCCTGCTCAGCAATCGGGTGGGTCGCGATGCCCTCTTCTTCCCCGGCCGGACTTTCAGCAGGGAGGAACTCAAGGGTCTATTGCCCTCCCTCTCCTTGGAGGATGTGCAGGTTAGCCGGTGGCAGGAGAGCTATGACCTGGTATGGGCCAAGAAGAGGGGTTCTCCTGGAGAGGAGCCTCCCAAGAACCTCTTGGAGGTTCTCCTCTGTCCCCGCTGTGGCTCCTCCCTGGCTAGGAGGAGCGAGGCGATGGGTTGCCTGAACTGTGATCATTTCTACCCCTTTGTAGATGGGGTTCTGAGTCTGGAGGTATAATCAATTGGCTAAATCGAATACGACACCAAGGGAGTTGAAGGGATCGAAGGAAGGGATAGTCACCCTGGATGAGGTGAAGCAAGATGGGGAGGTGGTCGCTCTCCTCGAATCGGCCAATGAGCAGTTGCGAACCTTGGGTTATACGGAGCATGGTGAGAGACACGCCAGCCTGGTGGCCAATATCGCCCAAAACGTCCTTTTGCGTCTCGATTACCCGGAGAGGAGGGCGGAACTGGCAGCCATCGCGGCCTATCTCCACGACATCGGGAACGCCATCCATCGGGATGCCCACGCTAGCGCCAGCGCCCTCATCGCCCTGGACATCCTGCGTCGTCTAGGGATGGGGTTCGACGAGATAGCCCTCATCATGGCCGCCATCGGCAACCACGAGGAAGAGCGAGGGGAGCCGGTGAGCGAGGTCTCGGCGGCGGTCATCATCGCCGACAAGGCCGATGTCCACCGTTCGCGGGTGCAGAACCCCGATATGCTCTCCTTCGACATCCACGACCGGGTGAACTACGCCGCCCAGCGCTCCTTCGTGCGGGTGGACGCGGAGAATAGGACCATAACCTTGGAGTTGGAGGTTGACACAGAGATATCCAGCGTGATGGAGTATTTCGAGATATTCATGAGTAGGATGCTCATGACCCGGCGGGCCGTGCGCTTCTTGGATTGCGAGTTCGTCCTGACCATCAACGAGACGAAGATGTTTTAGGGTGTAGGGTCAAGAGGCTCAGGAAGTGGTTGGGGAGGAGGCAAGGTGGGGCGGAGGGCGATCAAGCGGATCAAGGGCATCATAGAGAGATGCTCAATCCTCGACTCATCGCGGCGAGTCTTCGAAAAGGCTGATGAGATTCTGCCAGCATGCGAAGGACGTCGCCAATTCTGGATGGTGGATGAGGATGGAGGCCACTTTGCTGCGAGTCGAGTGACACGGCAGTACCAGGAAGAAGCACGACAACTGTGTAGGCAGTTCTACAGGACCCGATTTGAGTGGGCAAATGCAACCTGGCCATCCTGGCGGGCGTTGGTGTCAAGTCTAACAGGCAAGTCGCAACGCCTCGAGTCTGAGATGTCTACGTTGGAGACTGCCGTGACCGAGGTACTGCGCCGCGACCCGATGTACGGGCAAGGGTGGTACCGCATATCATTCAGCCCTAGGGATGCACGCCTGACTGAAGGGCCGATGGCCGACTTCGAAGTATACATGAGGCTCAGCGTATTGGAGAAGGCCCGAGCTTTCCAGAGGGAGAAACCTCTATACTTGGGTACCTGGTCGTCCCTGAACCAGCGGGATGAGGTGGAAGGGAAGTTTTGGTCGTATTGTAGTGAGTTCTGGGCGAGCACGGGGTATTCGGAAGAAGAGGCCAGGCTTCTGTTATGGGAGAAAGGAAGGCGGGAGCAGAGGAAGTTTGAGAGGCTTGCAAAGGCCATGGCTGCAGCCAAAGAGGCGCGTGAGGAGGCAGGTCGGGAAAGGATTCCAGAGGAAGTCAGGCTGCTAGTATGGGAGCGGGACGGCGGCCGCTGCGTGAAGTGCGGTAGCACCGAGGACTTGGAGTTTGATCATATCATCCCGGTCTCAAGGGGAGGTAGCAACACCGAGAGGAACCTGCAGATCCTGTGCACCACGTGCAACCGGAGGAAAAAAGATCGCATAGGATAGCCCTCCGGGGTGCAGAGGTTCAGGGAATGGTCAAGAAGAACGGGATGAAGGTTCCTCTCCGAAGGGAGGGGAGCATGAGCAGCGAGCAAGAAAAGGGTTGTGATGAACAGAGAGAGGTATGGGAGGCCTATCGTAGAGCGTTCCTTGGCGAGGAGAAGAGCCCTGATGAACCCATGACATGGGAGGCCTATCGCACGGCATTCAATAAGGCCTGGCCAACTTTCTCCAACGCTGTTGAAGCCACGGGCACTTATGCAGACGCACTCCTTGAGCTCTATGGCGGCGCACTTGAGGTTGGCCAGATTCAAGAACTTGAGCGGATAAGAGATGAAGCAGACGCTATCGAGAAGTTCCCTGAAGAGCAACGAGGATTCCCTTTGGCAATGGCCATATTCGAGTGACTGCGTAACGTTAACACTACCCTTGACAGAATGCTTAGGGAACAGATTCAGGCAGGGATTGAGGCAAAGAGGCGCCACAGGGTGTCTCTGGCGGTCATGATCGTCATTGCCTTCGTTGGGTGGGCCATTGCTATCATTACCCAGTGGCTCGGTCGGTGACTTTCGTGGGCTCTGACGGGTGGTGACCCACGGAAAGATGTTCTAGTGATGGGGGGGCAAAAGTGTTAAGGACGCACACTTGCGGAGAACTGAGAGCGAAGGATGAAGGCCAGGAGGTAACCCTGGCCGGCTGGGTACACCGGCGCCGCGACCATGGGGGGCTCATCTTCATTGACCTCCGAGATAGGGAGGGGATCACCCAGTTGGTCTTCGACCCTCGCCTCTCCCAGGAGGCCCACGATATAGCCTCCCAGGCCCGCGCCGAGTATGTCCTCCAGGTGAAAGGGGAGGTGAGGCGCAGGCCCGAGGGGCTGACTAATCCAGCATTGGCTACGGGAGAGATCGAGGTGGCGGTTAACAGCGCCCTGGTCCTCAACGAAGCGAAGACGCCGCCTTTCTACATAAGCGAGGAAGCCCCGGTCGATGAGGCGTTGCGCCTCCGCTACCGTTATCTCGACCTTCGGCGTCAGAGCATGCAGGAGAAACTGATGCTCCGGCACAAGGTGGTGAACTATATCCGCCGCTTCCTCGATGCTCGGGGCTTCGTGGAGATAGAGACCCCCATCCTCATCAAGAGCACCCCCGAGGGGGCCCGTGACTACCTAGTGCCCAGCCGTCTCCATCCTGGTTCTTTCTACGCCCTGCCCCAGTCTCCGCAGCAGTTGAAGCAACTCCTCATGGTGGCCGGCTTCGATAGGTACTATCAGATCGCCCGCTGCTTCCGCGATGAAGCGCAGAGGGCCACCCGCCAGCCGGAGTTCACCCAACTGGACCTGGAGATGTCGTTCGTGGAGCAGGAGGATATCCTTCAACTCACCGAGGAACTCTTCATCTCTATCGTGGAGGAGTTGATCGATAAGCGGATAGTGGAGAAGCCTTTCCCCCGACTCACCTATGAGGAGGCGATGGAGAGGTACGGTACTAGCAAGCCCGATCTCCGTTGGGGCATGGAGTTGGTGGACCTGACCGACCTCTTGGCCGAGAGCGGCTTCCAGGTCTTTCGTGCCGCCATTGAGGGCGGAGGAGAGGTGAAGGGGATCAGAGCCCCCGGCTGTGGCCGCTACAGCCGCAAGGAGATCGACGAGTTGACGGAGGTAGTCAAGGGCCAGGGAGCCAAAGGCTTGGTAGCCATCGCCGTGGAAGCGGATGGCATCCGCTCTGCCATCGCCAAGCATCTCTCTGAGGCGGAAATGGAAGGCCTCCTCTCCCGCACGGGAGCCGAGCCAGGAGACTTTCTTCTGATAGTGGCCGACCAGCCCGAGGTAGTGGCCGGAGCCTTAGCGCACCTACGGGTGGAGATGGGGGAGCGCTTAGGGTTGCGGGATAAAGACCTTTTGGCCTTCGTTTGGGTCCTGGAGTTTCCCCTCATGGAGTGGAACGAAGAGCTATCGCGTTGGGAGTTCTCTCCTCACCCCTTTACCCAACCTAAGGGAGAGGATCTTCCCTATATGGCCTCTGACCCGCATCGAGTGCGGGGCATCTCCCACGACATAGTCTGCAACGGCGAGGAGATCGGTGGGGGAAGTGTTCGCATTCATCAGAGAGAACTCCAAGAACGGGTTTTTAGGATGATCGGGCTATCGCAGGAGGAGATGGATGCTCAGTTTGGGCATTTCTTGGCGGCTCTCGATTACGGCGCACCTCCCCACGGGGGCATCGCCCCAGGCATCGACCGGCTAGTTATGGTGCTGACCGGGGAGGAGAACATCCGGGAGGTGATCGCCTTCCCCAAGACCCAGAGCGCCCAAGACCTCCTCTTCCAAGCCCCATCGCCCGTCTCGGAGGATCAATTGAAAGAGTTACACCTTCGGCTAGCAGAGGATGAAGAACCATAAAACTTCAGGCACCAAAGCGTTTTGCGCTTGCAATTTTGGCCATTATGTGCTATATTAAGATTGCGTCACCCTGTAGTGCCCGTGATGCGACGAACAGTTTTGAGCCAACACTTTATAAATAGGGAGCCGATCTCTAGAGGGGCTGTCCGTAGGACAATAACCAATAGGTAGGCACCCACCTGCGAAAGCAGGGTCAAAACTTAGGAGCACACGACACAGCGGGGGACGTCTTCAGCCAGCAGGCCGCAAGGCCTGCTGGCTTTGTTTGTTGCCTTGGCGATCTGTGGAGGGCCTGGGTTGACAAAATCGACCTTTTGTGACATACTATTGCCAATTAAAGGCTATGATGGAGACGAGTAGGCAGGTGCCACCTTCCAGAGAGTCTGGATAAGGTGAGAGCCAGATAGGAGAGGCCCTGCGCGAAAATCCCTCCGGAGCCGCCAACCGAAAGGGTTGCCGAGTAGACTTGGCCGGGTTCGCTATCCGTTATCAGAGGTGAGGGTATGAACACGTACCCTAACGAGTGAGCGGGAAGTCGCTAATTGGGGTGGTACCGCGGGGGTAAAGCCCTCGTCCCTAGGACGAGGGCTTATCGTTTATATGGAGGGAGGATCGTGTGACCGAGCTCTTGTACCTGACGAACAGTTATCTTCGGGAGTTCGAAGCCACAATAATGGAGGTGGAGGGAAATAGGGTCGTCTTGGACCGTACAGCCTTTTATCCTCAGGGCGGAGGACAGCCCAGCGATGTTGGCGTTCTCTTGGACGACCAAGGGCAGATCTACAGAGTGCTCAAGGTGAGCAAGAAGGGAAAGGGGTTCCACCAACTGGATAGAGAGCCGCCCGCCGCAGGGACCAGAGCCTATGGGGAGATCGATTGGGAGCATCGGTATAGATTGATGCGCACTCATACCGCTTTGCATATCCTCTGTGGCGTAATCTTTAGGGACTATGGGGCCTCGGTCACCGGGGGAAATATGGAGCCTCTCAGGGCGCGGATGGATTTCGAGTTGGAGCATATGAGCGCCGATTTCGCTCAGGAGGTGAAGGAGAAGATCAACCGGGAGGTGGAGGCGGCGCGCCCGGTCAAGGTAAGCGTACTCCCTCGGGAGGAGGCTTTCCAGATCCCGGACCTGATCCGCACTAAGATCAACCTCCTGCCGGAGGGGATAAGAGAGGTGCGGGTGGTAGAGATAGAGGGGCTGGACATGCAGGCCGATGGAGGGACCCACGTAGTCAACACCAGAGAGGTGGGACGTATACGGGTGGTGGGCCACGAGAGCAAGGGACGGATGAATAAGAGGCTGAGGATCGCACTGGAGTAGCCATGGCTAGGTTTAGATTCTGCCCTAACTGTGGGGTGGCCTTGTCTCTGGATGAAGGGCCCCAGGTCTGCGGAGATTGTGGGGCTGAGCATTACGAGCATTCCTACCCCTGCGCTGGGGCTTTGGTAGTGAAGGGTGGTCGGCTCCTCTTGGTGAAGCGGGGTGTGGAACCCTATAAGGGGTGCTGGGACATCCCCCGCGGCTTCCTAGAGGCGGGAGAGCATCCAGAGGATGCGGTGTACGCGAGGTCCAGGAGGAGACGGGGCTGAAGGTTAAGATGAGGGGCTTCTTCGGGGCTTACATAGATACCTATGGCCAGGGAGGGGATTATACCCTGAACCTATTCTATCTGGCGGAGCCGATAGGTGGGAAGCCGCGTCCAGCCAGCGATGCCCAGGCACTGGCCTGGTTCCCCCCGGGTGGGCTGCCTGAACCCCTCGCCTTCTCCCACATCCGTCAGGTATTGGAGGATTGGAGGAGGTCGATCGCCGACGATGAGGTCGGTGGAATCTCATCGGAGGTAGGCGATGTTTAAAGAGGTATCATCCAAGGTCGATTTCGTAAAAGTGGAGAAGGAGATACTTTCGTTCTGGCAAAAGAACCGGATTTTCAAGAAGAGCCTGGAGTTGCGCAAAGACGCTCCTCGCTGGGTCTTCTACGAGGGGCCGCCTACGGCCAACGGTCTCCCCCACGTGGGGCATGTCTTGACCCGGGTCTTCAAAGACCTCTTTCCCCGCTACCGCATCATGAAGGGGTACTATGTCCTGCGCAAGGGGGGTTGGGACACCCATGGTCTGCCGGTGGAACTGGAGGTGGAGAAAGAACTGGGCTTCACAGGGAAGCCAGCCATCGAGGAGTACGGGGTGGCGGAGTTCAACCAGAGATGCCGGGAGTCGGTCTTCCGTTACGTTAACGAGTGGTACCAGACCTCGGAGCGGATCGGCTTCTGGATCGACATGGATGACCCTTACGTCACCCTCTCCAACGAATATATAGAATCGGTCTGGTGGATCTTAAAGCGGTTTTGGGAGATGGATCTCCTGTACGAGGACTATAAAGTTGTCCCTTATTGTCCTCGCTGTGGGACCCCCCTCTCCAGCCATGAACTGGCCCAAGGGTACGCCACCGCCGAGGACCCTTCGGTCTACGTCAAGTTTCCCCTACGGGATGAGACGGGGACATACTTTCTAGTCTGGACCACCACCCCTTGGACCCTGCCTGGGAACGTGGCCCTAGCCGTACATCCCGATGTCGAGTACACCCTGGTGAAGCAGGATGGGGAAAGGCTGATATTAGCCAAGGAACTCTTGGATGAGGCGCTGGTCGGCGACTATGAGGTAGTGAAGAACCTTAAGGCCAAGGATTTGGTGGGAAAGCATTATTCGCCGCTCTATACCTTTCTCCCTGTGGATGTCGACTACTGCTACGTCCTAGCGGCGGATTTCGTCACCACTGAGGAGGGGACAGGGATAGTGCATATGGCCCCCGCCTTCGGAGAGGTGGATTTGGAGGTGGGCCGAGAGTACGGCCTGCCCACTCTGCAGACGGTGGACGCCCAGGGGAGGTTCATCTCCCAGGTGAATCCCTGGGCCGGGGTCTTCGTTAAGGATGCCGACCCTTCCATCACCGAAGATTTGGAACGGCGGGGGCTCATGTACCGTTCTGGCACCTATCGTCATACCTACCCCTTCTGCTGGCGGTGCGAGACCCCTCTCCTCTACTACGCCAAGAGCACCTGGTTCATCAAGACCACGGAGCGGAAAGAGGATCTCTTGGCCAACAACCAAAAGATAAACTGGTACCCGGCCCATATCAAGGATGGGAGGTTCGGCAACTGGCTGGAGAGCAATGTCGATTGGGCGTTGGGCCGAGACCGGTACTGGGGCACCCCCTTGCCCATCTGGCGGTGCGAATCGTGCGGTCACCAACTCTTGGTGGGGAGTATCGCCGAATTGGAGGAGCGGGCGGGCCGCTCTTGCCAAGAGTTGGACCTCCATCGTCCCTTCGTAGACAGCATCCTCCTCTCCTGCCCCCAGTGCGAGGGGAAGATGCGACGGGTTCTGGAGGTGATCGATGCCTGGTTCGATTCTGGTTCCATGCCCGTGGGCCAGTGGCACTACCCCTTCGAAAACGAGGAGATCTTCCGAGAGCAGTTCCCCGCCGATTTCATCTGTGAAGCGGTGGATCAGACTAGAGGGTGGTTCTACAGCCTTCATGCCATCTCTACCCTTCTCTTCAACGAGCCCAGTTACAAGAACGTCATTGTTTTGGGGCTAGTCGTCGATGCCCAAGAGAGAAAGATGAGCAAATCCTTGGGCAACGTAGTCGACCCTTGGGATGTGCTGCGGGCTCATGGGGCCGACGCTATGCGTTGGTACTTCTACACGGCCGGTCCCGCAGGCAGCGAGCGCCGTTTCTCCGTCGAGTTGGTGGGGGAGGTGGTTCGGAAGTTTTTGCTTACTCTTTGGAACACCTACGCTTTCTTCGTCATCTACGCCAACATAGACAAATACAGCCCTAAAATACCCGCCCTGCCTGTGGCTCAACGTCCCCCTTTAGATAGATGGATCCTCTCGGAGTTGAACTCCCTAGTGGAGAAGGTAGATAGGGCGCTGGATGATTTCGACGCCACTGGCGCCGCTCGACCCATTCAGGAGTTCGTGGAACTCCTCAGCAACTGGTACGTGCGGCGCAGCCGACGTCGCTTCTGGAGAAGCGAGCAGGATGAGGATAAAGCAGCGGCCTACGCCACCCTTTACGACTGCCTCACCACATTGAGCAAGTTGCTGGCGCCCTTCACGCCCTTCTTGGCGGAGGAGATATACCGCAACCTCGTCTCTTCCGTCGATGAGAGGGCGCCGAAGAGCACGCACCTCTCCGACTTCCCCCAATCTGACAGGGGTCTGATCGATCTGAAGTTGATGGCCGATACCGCTCTCCTGATGCGGCTGGTGAGCCTGGGGCATGCGGCGCGGAATAAGGCCGGCCTCAAGGTGCGTCAACCTTTGGCTCAACTCTTGATAAAGGTGCGTACCCCTGAGGAACGGGAAGTGATAGAAGGTCTAGCCGATCAGGTCTTGGAGGAACTGAACGTCAAATCGCTGGCCTTCGTGGAGGAGCCCGATTTAGTGGAATACCAGATCGAGCCCGATCCCCGCTTATTAGGCCCGAAGTACGGAGCGCTCTACCCCAAGATCAAAGAGTCGCTCACCAGCCTCGATTCCTACTCTGTGGTGGAGAAGGTGCGGTCTGGAGAGGAGGTAGAAGTCACCATTGAGGGTCAAAAGGTGGTTCTCTTGCCCGAGGAAGTGAAGATAGAGCCCCTACCTAGGGAGGGCTTGGCTGTAGCCGAGGAAGGAGGGCATCTGGTGGGGGTAACCACTACCCTCACCGAAGAGTTGAGGCGGGAGGGGTTGGCCCGCGAGGTGGTGCGGCGCATCCAGACCTTGCGCAAAGAGGCTGACTTCAAGATCGAAGATACGATAGTCACCTACTTTGAAGCCCATCCTATCCTCGTACAGGTGATGGAGGAGCATGGGGGATACATCAAGCGGGAGACCCTCTCCACAGCCTTGGTGCAGAAAGGAGCCCCTCCGGGGTGTGTCACCAAGAGTTACTCCATCGAGGGGCACGGCATAACCCTTGCTCTCGAGCGGAGTTGATCCTTTTTGGCCCTTCTTGTGCTGAAGGTAGGGGTAGCCTCCTAGGAGGCTACCCCTCGATTTGCACCCCGTTCTAGCCAGAATTATAATGGATGTGGTCATTAGAGAGGCCGAGCAGGGTTATGATAAGGGTCGATCTGGTTAGTGATTCACCTCAGGAGACACAAGAGTTCGGAGTCTCCTTGGGTCAACTCTTGCGAGGCGGCGAGTTGATCTGCCTGGAAGGAGAACTGGGGTCGGGCAAGACCACCTTCATTCAGGGCATCGGACGGGGCCTGGAGGCAGATGGACCTATCACCAGCCCCACCTTTACCTTGTTTAACGAGTACCGAGGGGAAAATCTGACCTTCTATCATGTCGATCTCTACCGGGTAGGGAGCCGCCGAGAGATCATAGCCTCCGGGCTGGACGACCTCTTTTTTGGGGATGGGGTCTGCGCTATCGAGTGGGCGGAGAAGGCGAGGGAGATCGTGCCTCCAGAGAGATTGTGGATCATCCTCCAACACAGAGGGGAAGGAAGGAGGCTCATCTCCATGGAGGCTGTGGGCCCAGGTTATGAGGATCTATTGAGTTCTTTAGAGGGAGAGTTGGCCCGGAGGCGGAGATGATATTGGCCCTCGATACATCGACGCGGATCGCTAGCATCGCCATCTATGGGAGAGAAGAGGGAGTGGTCTCCGAACTCACCTGGCGTTCTTCCAGCCATCATACCGTGGAACTAACACCATGTTTGGACCTGCTCTTGAGGCAGAATCCTGAGGAGTTGGCCGGAATAGCCGTGGCTCTGGGGCCTGGCTCCTTCACCGGGCTGAGGGTAGGGCTCAGCCTGGCCAAGGGGTTCGCTTTGGCCCAGGGCATACCCCTGATAGGCATCCCCACCCTTGATACTCTGGCCTACTCTCAAAGCCATCAACCCCTTCCCATCTGTGCCCTTTTGGAGGCCGGGAGGGGGCGGATCTGTGCTGCCCTTTATGAAAAGGTGACTCTCCATCGGGTCACCGATTACCTCCTCACCACTATAGAGGGGCTCTGTTCTGAAATCACTCGTCCCACCCTCATCTGCGGAGAGATAGATGAAGCGGGGATGGCTATCCTCCGAAGGAGGCTGGGGGATCGCGCCGTGGTCACATCGCCGGCCGCTTCTTTGAGGAGGGCCGGATACCTGGCTGAACTGGGCTGGGAGCGGCTCCAGCGAGGGGAGGTAGATGATCCGCGGACGCTGGAACCTATCTACCTACATCGTCCGGAGATCCCGTACGTAAAGTATCCCGAGGGAAAAGATGGATTATGACGGTTTGGCCTACAAGGTAGAGCCGATGCAGGCGAGCGATGTCCAAGAGGTGGTGGCTATCGAGCGGCTCTCCTTCTCTAGGCCCTGGCCTATGGGCGCCTACCGATACGAGATCCGCCACAACCCACGAGCCCACTACTTCGTGGTTCGCCCTCAGGAGGAAGGGGCGGCACAGCGCGAGGAACCACGTAGGGGGCTTCTGGCTCGGTTCCGCTCCACTGACCAGCGACTGCCCATAGTAGGGTATGGGGGCTTTTGGTGCTCGGCAAGGGAGGTTCATATCAGTACCATAGCGGTGCATCCACGCCTTCGTAGAAAGGGGATCGGCCAACTCATTCTCATGGCCATGATCGAGAAAGCGAGGAGTATAGGAGCCGACCACATAAGCCTAGAGGTACGAGCCTCTAACTTGGTTGCTCAAAGCCTGTACCGTAAATATGGCTTCCAGGTGGTGGGTCGGAAGAGGAGGTATTACTCCGATAGTGGCGAGGATGCGGTGGTCATGGCCGCTCAAGATATCGACCGCTCCCCCTATTCGATTCATCTTCAGGAGTTGCGGAATAGGTTGATCGAGCGTCTCAATAGATCAAAAGATGATGTGAAGCAGGGCGATGGCTATGAGGAACTGGGCCAAAAGCCCCGTTCCGGCCAGAAGATAGGTGGCTAGAGGCTCCCGACGATGGAGGGCGAAACCCAAAAGGGCGTTCGCTATGAAGGTTATGAGGCCGATGGTGGGGAGCTTCAATATCTGCTCTTTGGGGGCGATCCGATCTATGCCACCGAAGGCGGTGAAATGGAGGGGGAGGATACGGGGCAGGGTGGGGTAGCGAGCCAGGAGGTAGGCGAAAAGGGCCGCGTTAGCCAAGGCTCCCAGGACGAGGAGGAGTTGGGCCAGGCGGTCCCCCCAGAAGGGTAGGGAGATGAGGGTTCCGTAGGTTGTCTTCTCCTCTAAGGCTAGAGTCGCGCCCATCTGGCGGCGGGCTTCCAAGGCAGCGAGAAAGCCAGCCGGGTTGGAGGGAGAGAGGGCGTAGGCGGAAGTCCGGGTGACCAAGAAGAGTTGTTTTTTGGGGGGCTCCGTGGCGTAGAAGAGGAGGGGCCCCATATCTTTACCCTGGCTACGCCCCAGCCAGCAGCCGAGCCAAACGAGCCTGGGGCAGGGAAGGTCGCTGACGCCGTCTACAATGGAAGAGAGGTTGCTCAAAGGCACTACTCGGCGAACGCTCCCGCAGACGATGGTCACGCTATCTCGATCCAGGAGATAGCGGAGGGTTAGGAGTTGGTAGATGCGGTAGGCTAGGAAAGCCAGGGGGCCTAGGCTGAGGAGAACCAGGGACCCCAGAAGGAAGGAGGTGAGGGAGGGGGGGCGGTCGATGAGGGAGAGGATGAGGGTGGCATCGATGAGCAGGATAACCACCATGGCCGCCGAGGTCACAACCACCCCTATTAGCCTTCCGGGTCTCCATTCGATCATCGGTAACTCCGGGCCTTATTATACACCAAAAGAGATGTAACGTCCGAGAAAACGTCGCAGATGAACTACGACGCTACACACAAATGAATAGGCGTCAGATGGTAACATCCCTGGCCCCCGGCCTGGCAAGTACCGGGACAGGCTGACGATGCCAGGACAGGCTGACGCCACGGGAACAACTGACAGGAGGTAACTCCCCTGGCCCACCATCGCCAGCCCGTCCCCCGGTCTGGCAAGTACCGGGGCAGGCTGGCATCAATGTTTCGCACCCTGCGCTCAGCACGGGCGGGCCAGGGGACAGGCCCTGCGGCTTCGCTCAGGACAGGCTGCCAGCACGGAAATGGAGGGAAGTAGCGGTGACCATTCCACGACTTTTCCTGGGCGCGCCCCTTTTTGCGATGACCATCCTTTGGTGGTACGGAGCGTTGGCCCTAGAAGATGCGGCCAAGCGACAAGTCGGCCTTGGTATGTTCCTCATATTCCTTTCTGTGCTTATTTTCCATGACTCGTATGGCAACAGACTACTTCCTCCGCCCAATCAGGGCGCCCAAGTGATGGGATACAGCGAGGGCTTGCTCTGCCTCGCCCTTGGTATACGTGTGGTTGCTGGAAATCTAAGGAAATCCAAATAGTCCTGACCACCGGTGACCCTCCGTACCATCATCTGGGCCCCGAATCTTCTGCGGTAGGGTGAGAGGGGGAACCGAGGGGTTAGGCCACATCACACTATTGAAAGCGAGGTGATTCGCAGGAACGAAGCCACTGGGTTGTCCAGCGGCTTCAGGTAGACTCTTGCAGGGGGCAAAAGCATGGAGAAGCAGATCTCACCCGGGCTGAAGGCTACGTTCCTCGTCCACGCCATCCTGGGTACCATCTTCGGACTTTTCTACCTGCTGATGCCGGACGTGTGGGGGAACCTGATCGGTGTGCCTATGCAGGAGCCGGGGTGGTACCGAGCGATCGGCGCAGCCATTCTGGGCTTCGCCTCCAGTTCCTGGTTGGCATACAAGGAGACGGCCTGGGACAAGGTGAAGATCGTGGTTCAGATGGAGATCGTCTGGAGCGTTCTGGGTACTGTCGTTACTCTGTGGGGCTTGATCTTCGCTGGTTTCCCAACAAGCGATTGGTTGAGCGCCCTCATCCTCGGTGGCTTCGCAGTAGCCTTCAGCGTCTTCTATTTCCGAGGGTAAACTTGGGGAAAGGCGATGGAGCACTATCATCAGGCGGTTTTTTGTGGTACTCTATCCTACCAGATACCCTTATGACACAGGAAGAGAAGTCGAATGGGGTGTGATGTGGGCTAATAGGCACCTTGGCGGCCGCCCGAATCTTCTGCGGCAGGGTGAGAGGAAAGACGCACTCAGCACGGCCGTGATGGTGATTAGGAGGCTCTAAAGGAAAGATCGTCAATCTACTAGAGGGAGAACATACGGAAATGAGAAAACTGATCTGGCTGTTGCTATTCATGAGTTTGCTTGGCTTTGTTACCACTGCCTGTGGACCAACTCCATCTCCCACTCCCGTCCCCGAAGCGCCCACACCGACAATTGCACCGCCCACACCGACACCCGTACCGGCTACAGCGACGCCCGTACCACCCACCCCCACGTCCGTGCCGCCTACGCCTACGCCGGAGCCAACGCCGACTGCCTTACCGGAGGAAGGAGGTGAAGCGATGCCTTTTGAAGTGACAAGCACCGCCTTTGCGCAAGGGGAGTCGATTCCTGGCAAGTATACCTGCGACGGCGAGGACATCTCACCGCGGCTAGCGTGGGGAGACCCGCCCCAGGATACTCAGAGTTTTGCCCTCATCGCTGATGACCCGGACGCGCCGATGGGCACCTGGGTCCACTGGGTGCTCTACAACCTGTCGGCGGAAGCCCGTGCCTTGCCGGAGGCTGTCCCCCCGGAGGCTGATCTGCCGGACGGCAGCCGGCACGGTCAGAACAGTTGGGGGCGACTGGACTATGGAGGCCCCTGTCCACCCAGCGGGACCCATCGCTACTTCTTCAAACTCTACGCCCTGGATACGGTGCTCGACCTAGCCTCGGGTGCGAGCAAGGAGCAATTGCTCCAGGCGATGGAGGGACATATCCTGGCCCAGACAGAATTGATGGGGGTGTACGCAAGGCAATAAGGGCCTACGTCTAAGCGCTGCAGGCTACGAATGACAGCGTGGTTGCGGGTCACTTGGCTGGCGATGTATGACGGCGTGTATCAGGCCAACTCCTCTGCGGCGAGGTGATAGGGGGACAAACGTGGTGGGTCGACGGAAGGGTGGCCCACCGCAAGGGACGAAAGGAGGCGGAGATGGCAAGAATCGAAGCAAGTGTGGTGATCAACCGACCCGTTGAAGAGGTGTTCGCGTACGTGGACGACGAAGGGAATGCGCCCAAGTGGGAATCGTATATTCTTGAAGCGGAGCAGACGTCCGAGGGTCCCAAGGGCGTGGGCACGACGCTCCGGGGAGTGGGCCAATTTCTTGGCCAGCGAATAGAATTCACCGCAGAGATTACCGACTACGAGCGCAACAGGAGGGTGACGGAGAAGATCTCAGGAGGGCCTATCTCACTGGAGCAGACCTTGACCTTCGAACCCGTTGAGGGCGGCACAAGGCTCACCATCGTGGGCGAAGGGGAGACGGGCGGGTCCTTCAGCATGGCCGAGCGGATTGTGATCCGCATGTTTCAGAGAGACGTGGGAGCCAACCTGGCCAAGCTCAAGGACATCCTAGAAGCGGAGGCTTAGGGCAGCGCGACCCCACATAGTAGGCAGCTTGGCGGTTGCCCACCTCTTCCGCGGCAGGGTGAGGGGGAGAACGAGCATCTACGGTTGCGGGAAGACAACAAGGGGGACAATCAAGATGATAGTGGCTGGGTGGAACAATGGGAAAGCCAATGATATAACTGGCGGTGGATATGGCATCAAGATAAGACGCAAGGACAGAGACAACTATTTTCGCAAGAGATGGACTTCTGTAGCCCTTGAGCTTGACAATGGAGATGTGGTGGATGTTCGGTCGTCACCTTCATTTTGGCGAAAGTGTCCTGAACTTCGGGGTGTAAGAATTGGGAAATGGATGCTGGACTATGGGCTTGCTCCTTGGGCAAAAGGCAAACCGCCGAAGTTCAAATTGGAGCCAACAGGGCATAGAAGATTCAGGTTGAGTCGCTTATGAGCCTGCCGCAACAAAAGATTACCGTGGACACCTGACTGAATCTTCTGCGGCATGGTGAGAAGGGGAAGGGAAAGACGGAGCGGTTGGTGGGGATATGAAAAGGGCAGGTAGCGATACCTGCCCTAGTCATTTGGCCGTGGTGGGAAAACTACGTGGCCGCCAGTCTCTCTCGCCTCGCTCCGGCATAGACGGGGGTCACCCAGGGGGCATACTTCTTGTTCTTCCCCCGGGCGATGTCGAAGTAGAGGTCACGCAGTCGCCTCACAATGGGGCCCATCTTACCGGTGCCCACCTTGCGGTGGTCTATAGAGGCGATGGCCACGATCTGGACGCCGGTGCCGCAGAAGAAGGCCTCCCCCGCCATATAGAGTTCGCTTCTATCTATCTTCCGCTCTACCGTATCTATCCCCAGTTCATCCCTAGCCAGTTCTATGAGGGAGGCCCTGGTTATCCCCTCCAGGATATCTTCCGTTACGGGCGAAGTGATCAGTTTCCCATCTCGCACGATGAAGAGGTTCTGCGCGCTCCCCTCGGAGACATGGCCGTCGGCGGTCAGGACGATGGCTTCGTCGTAGCCGTTCATTATCGCCTCGGTCTTGATGAGGGCGGGGTTTATGTAGGAGCCGGTGATCTTACCCCGGGCGGGGATGGCGTTATCGCTTATCCTCTGCCAGGAGGAGACGCCAACACTCGCTCCTTCCTCCTTCTCGATATATTTGCCGAAGGGAGTGACGAAGATAGCGCACTCATCCTCCAAGTCCTGGAGCTGCACCGCCAGTTTCTCACTGGCCTTGTAGGCCAGGGGACGTACGTAGATATCCTCCTGGAAGCCCTCCCTGCGCAGGAGTTCCAGGGTGATATCGCCTAGGGTATCCACATCGTAGGGAAGGGAGATGAGGAGCATGTGGCAGGAGCGGTGGAACCGCTCGTAATGCTCCCGCATCTTGAGGACGTATAGCTCCTCCTCTTCGTCGTTCCAGTAGGCGCGTATCCCCTCGAAGCAACCGGTGCCATAGTTCAAGGCGTGAGTCATGATGCTGACCTTGGCTCTCTCGATGGGCACGATCTGACCTTCAAAGAAAGCGTACTTGGTCTTGGCCATTTCTCTCCTTTCGATGAAGAGTTCTCTGTCGTCTTGAAACGATCCCCGGGATACCCTTGTCCGGGCTACAGATCGTCTTGTCCTTCAGGGTCGAAGACGGGATGCGAACGCACGCACCTCTTTGAGGTCTCGCCGCGGTGTTCTGCGCGTCCGAGGCCGGGCTGGGTACCCCAAGGGTACGATGGCTACTGGCCGGAGGTGGGATGGTAGGTCCAGGGCTCGAGTCGCTTCCTCCTCGTTGAAAGCCCCTACCCAGCAGCCTCCCAGCCCCAAGGCTACAGCGGCGAGTAGCAGGTTCTCCGTGGCCGCGGCGGTATCCTGGAGGCAATATAGGTTCACCCCTCGCCCACCGTACCGCATCGCCGAGCGGTCCGGGTCGGCACAGACGACCACTACCACCGGAGCCCGGGCGATGAAGCGCTGATCCAACGCGGCCCGAGCCAAGGCCTCCTTTTTCTCCGCCTCCCTCACCACCACGAAGAACCAGGGTTGTAGGTTCCCCGCCGAGGGAGCCCTGATCGCCGCCCGCAGGATCTTCTCCACCTCTTCGGGAGCCACATCTCGGGACGGGTCGAAATCGCGGAGGCTGTATCTACTCTCGATAACTTCCCAGAAGTCCATCTATTAGGCCTTGATCTCCCACTTTTTGAGTTCAGCGATGAGGGAGTGATCGGTCATATCTAGTTGCAGGGGGGTGATCGATATCCTTTTGTGGGCTAGAGCCCAGATATCGGTTCCCTCTTCAAGCACCCCTCCTGGTCTATCCCCGCCGATCCAGTAGTAAGTGCGGCCCCGGGGATCCCGGCGCTCAACGAGGGCGTCCTTATAGAGCCTTCTCCCCAGACGGGTGATCTCCACCCCGGCTATCTCTGAGGGAGGGAGGTGAGGCACGTTGATGTTCAGAAGCATCCCAGGGGGGAGACCCCGCTTGTGCACCTGACGAGCCAACCCGGCGGTGAAACGAGCGGCGTAGGTAAAGTTGGCCTCATCCTCGCAACTGTCTAGGGATACGGCCAAGGAGGGGATGTTGGAGATGACCCCTTCCATAGCCGCTGTCACCGTCCCGGAATAGAGGATGTCGTTGGCCATATTAGCCCCTGGGTTGATCCCTGAGACCACCAGATCTGGAGGCTGGGGCAGGATCCCCAAGAGGGCCAGGGCCACGCAATCGGAGGGAGCCCCGTTGGTGGTATAGGCTGTGGAGCCATCGGGGAAGCGAGCCTTGCTTATCCGCAGCGGCTTATGCATCGTTTTGGTGAGGCCGGCGGCCGACCAGTTATGGTCGGGTGCCACCACTACGACCTCCCCCACCTCTCGCAGGGCTACGACCAAGGCCCGAAGGCCGGGGGCGTCGATGCCGTCATCGTTGGTGGCTAGGATCCTCACAATCCCTCCAAAGGGACTATTCTATCCTTAGTTGCTCTTCTTTTTTGGGGATGACGTTGATCTTGACCTTCTCGCTCTCGGTGCGATTCCCTGCGGCATCGACGGCCACTACATGGATGGTATGGGTCTCTGTAAGGGCGGATCCCATGGTGATAGTCCACTTCTGGTTGTAGGGGCTCACCGTGTCGTAACTGAGGAGGTTACCGTCTAGGTAGAACTCTACCCTCTCTATGGAGAAGTTATCCCGCGCTTCCGCTTGGATGCTCACCCACTCATCGTCTTCCATCACGTAGAGGGCGCCATCTGGGGGGTAGGTGATTTCCACCTCGGGAGGGGTGTTATCCACCGTGACCTGAATGGAGGCCTGCTCGTAACTATCGTCGTTTCGGACCACGGTAAGTTGCAAGGTGTAGAGGCCGTTCAAACCGCTAGCATCCCACATCTCTAGGAGTCCGTGGTCAACTTGGTTATGATGGTCCCCGCCGATCTGGACCCAGGATGAAGGGTTCAGTCCCTCGCCGTATTCCAGCCGGTAGAGGCGGAACCTGGGCCCCCGCGCGTTCCCTTCGATGGGCACCTGCCCATGAACGTAGGCGTAGGGGCGGGGCCGGGTGATAGCCACATCTCCTGTAGCCGGGCCTGGCCCGTGGAGGTCGCAATAGTCGGTAGGTGGCTGGGGGATCTCGTTCTTCCGTACCCAGTCGGCCGCCTCTGGAGGGTAGATCTCATAGACCCTTTCCTCCACAGAGGGACAATAGACGGTGGCCAACCTGCCCGATTCTGGATCGATGCGGAAGGCTTGATGCACATTATCGTAGGTGGTGGGCGCTGTGCCGGGGAGGAATATCTCCTCTACCGTGCTAGGGGAGTACTCGGTGGGGAGAAGCCCCGAGGTGGCGTCCACTACCAGATGTTCCAACTCCGGCGGCTCGATGAAAGCCTCCACCGGATATGAGGCCAATATCTCTTCCATATAGCCATGCCAGATGGGCCCGGCGCCCAAGGAGCCGGGAACGTGCTCCATGGGTTGGTTATCGGAGTTCCCTACCCAGACGCCGGTCACCAATTGGGGCGTATAGCCGATGGTCCAGGCGTCACGAAAGTCGTCGGTGGTTCCCGTCTTGGCCGCTGCCGGTCGGCTAAGGAGGAGGGGGCTATTGGGCCCGAAGGCGGGGGTTCGCGCCGCGTTGTCCGAGAAGATGCTGGTCATGAGATAGGCCACTTTGGGGTCCAGGACCTCTCTCGTCTCAGGAACCAGATACTCCTCCAATACGTTCCCTTGCGCATCCTCCACTCGCAGGATGGCTACAGGGTCCAATTCCCGGTAGCCAGGCCGGATCTTATCGGGAGGGACCGGCCGCCCAGCCATCACCCCTCCATTGGCCACCACTCCGAAGGCGTAGGTCATATCCAAGGGCCGCACCTCGCCACCCCCCAAGGTGAGGCTCAACCCATAGTAATCCTTGGTCAAGGTGTTGATGCCCATGCGATGAGCGGTGGCGATGACGTTCTTCACCCCTACCATATGGAGTACCTTCACCGCTGGGATGTTCACTGAGCGAGCCAAGGCCTGGCGTATCCGCAAGGGGCCATGGTATTTGCGGTCGTAGTTCTCCGGGGTGTAAGGGGGGTTGGGGTAATCATCGAAGGTGGTGCGCACATCCATGATCATGGTAGCCGGGGTATAGCCCTGCATGAAGGCCGTAGAGTACGTGAAGATCTTGAAAGAGGAACCGGGCTGCCGAGAGGCCAGGGTGGTGTTCACCTGCCCATCGATATCGGGGTTGAAGTAGTCGAGGCTCCCCAGCATGGCCAAGATCTCCCCCGTGGAGGGCTTGATGGTCACCAGACCAGCGTTGGTTACATTTCGGTCTTCCTCTTGGAGTTTGGCGACATGCTCGTTGGCGATCCGCTGGGCCGCTTCCATCATCTTCAGATCTATAGTGGTATAGACCCGCAACCCGCCCGAGTAGACTACCTCTGGACCATACCTCTCTTCCAAGAGTTGGCGCACATACGTCACGAAATGGGGGGCTATGATATCGAACCTTTGCGGAGCGTAATGGAGCGTCTCGCCCTTGGCGGCCACTATCTCCTCATAGGTGACGTACCCCTGACGGTACATAGCATCCAGTACCAGATGTTGCCTCTCCTGGGCTCGCTCCGGGTAATCAAGGGGGGAGTTGGCACCAGGAGCCTGGGGAAGGGCGGCTAGCATCGCCGCTTCTGCCAGCGTCAGATCTTGGATATGCTTCCCGAAGTAGGCTTGGGCGGCCGCTTCCACCCCGTAGGCCAGGTTCCCGTAGAAGGAGTTATTCAGGTACCAGGCTAAGATCCGATCCTTATCGTATCGGCGGGTGATCTCCAGGGACAATATGGCCTCTTTTATCTTCCGGGCCAGGGTTCGTTGCGTCCTCTCCTCCAAGGGGATCAACACGTTCTTAACTAATTGGACGGTGATTGTGCTCCCCCCTCCTCGGTAGTGGAGGCTGATTCCAATCGCCTCCGGTAAAGCCGATTCCAGCGCACCGCACAACGATGCCGCGCCCTCTATTTGGCAGACTACACCGGTTAGGTTCCCCACAGCAGCCCTTGCTATCCCCCGGATATCTACCCCCGGGTTACTATAGAAATCTTTGTCCTCGATGGCTATGGTGGCCTGTTGGAGATGGAGGGGGATCTGCTCCAAGGGCACCACGGTGCGGTTGCCCCACTGGGGGTCGAATATCTCCCAGAGGGGCACAGTTCCCGTGCGGTCGTATATCTTGGTGGTTTGGAAAGTGGCCCGGGAGCGGAACTCTATAGCCTCTGGGGGGGGCAGTTGACGGGCATAGTAGGCGTAGACGGCCACCACGCTGCCCAGACTGGCTACCATGGCCAGGATGGTCGCCAGAGCGAGGAGGACGAGGCTGGAGGCGAGCAGTTTGGCGATCTTGCTGCCGTTATTCCGGTGAACCCGCTCTCGTCGGCGGCGGGCGATTATCGCTTTGGTGTTGTTTCTCACGGTTCGCCCTTCTTCAAACCAATCATAAAATATGTTACTTCAAGCGGGCTGAAAGCGCAAGCCTGTTTCAAGGCGAAGGGTATCCTTCTCCCTTCTCTACCACCAGCAGATGGGAGAGGCCGAAGAGACGTAAGGGTGTCCTCTCCAGGGCATAAGTGAAGCGGCGGAGAAATCTAGCCAATTTGAGGCTTTGAGCCTCTATCTTATCGTACCCAGGGTAGATCTGGGTATGAACGATGATCTTATGAGGCAGACCTTCCAAGAGGCGAAGGAGCCCTCCTGCTGTATAGGCGCGCACGTGGGGAACGAGACGACGTCGCAGGCTATCCGGCAGGTAGTTTACTAGAGGGATGTTTCCGAATCTATATCTACCCCGCCAATATATCCCGTGGGTCTCGAAGGGGTAGAGCCTGTTGGGGGCGAAGATGACCATGCGGCCCTGGGGTTTGGTCACCCGGTAAGCCTCTCGCACCACCCCTCTATCGTCCTCCACATGCTCTATCACCTCATGGAGGAGGACGACGTCGAAGCGGTCTCGGGGAAAGGGCAACTCCTCGGCTCGAGCAGCAACCAAGTTAGGCAGTATCCTCGCTGCCTCAGCCACTCTACTCGCTTCCAGATCCACACCGTAGACTCGGTCGCTGAAGCGGCGGAACCTCTCCACATAGGTGCCGAGGCCGCAACCTACGTCCAAGATGATCTTATCAGCCAGAGGGGCGTATCTATTTATGAGGGCTAGACGCCGCTCCTGACCGAAGCGCCAGAGATAACTGGGGCAGCCTAAGACGGCGGCCTCCCGTTCCTCAAGGGTCATCAACATCTCCTCTTCGCAATATTACTAGAGGAAGGGGGAAGGCACAACTGCTCTTGCCAAGGGAGGTAGATAAGGATATATTATTAGAGAAGGAGGCGATATGCATAAGTTAATCATCATGGGATCGGGCCCCGCGGGGTTGGCAGCAGCCATCTACGCCGCTCGAGCCGACCTGGCTCCCCTTCTCATCGCCGGGAGCGATCTGGGAGGCCAGGTAGGGCTCACCGATCAGGTGGAAAACTATCCCGGCTTCCCCCAGGGGATAAGTGGTGCTGAACTCACTCAACTGATGCAGAAGCAGGCCGAGCGGTTTGGCACTCGTGTGGAGTTGGATGAGGTGGTGGAAGTTGATCTATCTACCCCTCCTTTCAAGGTGAAGAGCTATAGCCAAGAGTACGAGGCTCAGGCTGTCATCGTCGCTACCGGCGCCTCCCCTCGTAAACTCCAGGTCCCCGGGGAGGCGGAGTTCACCGGACGGGGGGTCTCCTACTGTGCTACCTGTGACGGTTTCTTCTTCCGTGACCAGAGGGTGGTGTTAGTGGGGGGAGGGGATGCGGCGGTAAAGGAGGCGCTCTTCCTCACCAAGTTCGCCACCAAGGTTCATATTGTGCATCGGCGGGATCAATTGCGGGCTGAACAGATCATACAGGAGAGGGCCAAGAGGAACGAGAAGATAGAGTTCATCTGGGATACGGTGGTGACCGAGATCGTGGGGAGCGATACCGTAACTGGGGTGCGCCTCAAGAATGTCGAAAGTGGCCAGGAATCGCTTCTCCCTGCCGAGGGGGTTTTTATCTATGTGGGCAATACCCCTAACACCGCTCTTTTCGAGGGACAGTTGGAACTGGATGAGGAGAGATATATCGTCACCGATCTTGAACAAAGGACCAGCGTTCCGGGGGTCTTCGCCGCTGGGGATGTCCAAGAGCGAGTACTACGACAGATAGCCACCGCCGTGGGCACGGGGGCCAAGGCGGCCATGGAGGCGGAAAGGTACATCGCCGAGTTGGAGGATAGAGCCTACCCGGGGTGGAAACCTCTAGAGCTCTGATGGAGGGCATATGAGCAAAGTGATAATCGGCAAAGATGAGATATTCTATCTTCAAAAGGGAGGGGGAAAGCCCTCCTTGCTTTTTCTCCATGGAGCAGGAGCCACCCATCGTCACTGGGGAAAACAGATACGGGGCCTTCGGGAGGCTACTCTTGCTTGTCTCGACCTCCCCGGCCATGGCCGCTCGAAGGGGGAAGGACGCCAGACTATCGAGGAGTACGCGGACCTGGTGGCGGAGTTCATGGCCGCTCTCGCTCTGGAGAGCCCTATAGTGGTGGGCCACTCCATGGGGGGAGCGATAGCCCTAGATTTAGCCCTCCGCTACGAGGATCGCTTGGGTGGCTTGGTGCTGGTGGGCACGGGAGCCCGGTTGCGGGTGATGCCCAGCCTTCTCGAAGGGCTGAAGGGAGAGTTTGCATCGACGGTGGACCTCCTCTGTCGATACGCCTATGGTCCCTCGGCCAGCGAAGAGATGGTGAGGTTGGGCCGAGAGGAGATGCTGGCTGTCGGCCCGGAGGTGCTCCGGGGGGATTTTCTGGCCTGCGATCGCTTCGACGTGATGGGTCGCCTGGGCGAGGTTCGGCTCCCCACTTTGGTCATCTGCGGGGAGGAGGATCAACTGACGCCGCCCAAATATTCGCAATTCTTAGTCGATCATATCCAGGGGGCCAGGCTGGTAACTATCCCGGAAGCGGGCCACGTGGTGATGTTGGAGAAGCCGCAGGAGACTATCGACGCTATGGCGGGATTTTCTTCTGTAAGGCCTTCTTGATCAGCATTGCCGCTTGAGCGCGATGGCTGATCCGGTTCTTGACTTCCGGTTCCAGTTCGGCCATGGTGCAGCCCTGTTCGGGAAGATAGAAGACCGGATCGTAGCCGAAGCCATGCTTCCCTCGAGGGGCGAAGGCGATGACCCCTGGGCAGGAGCCTTCTGCGATCTCCACCTCTCCCCGAGGGGTGGCCAGGGCGGCGAAACAGACGAAGCGAGCCTGCCGCTTCTCCTGGGGGATATCCCTCATCCTCTCCAGAAGAAGCCTATACCTATCCTCATCGCTGGCCTTGCCCCCATAGCGGGAGGAGAAGATGCCCGGTGCACCTCCTAGAGCCTCTACCTCCAAGCCTGAATCGTCGGCCAAGGTTAGGAGGCCGCTGGCTCGGGCATAGGCCCTGGCCTTCAAGATGGCGTTCTCGGCGTAACTGCGGCCGCACTCCTCCACGAAGAGGCTTATCCCCTCTTCTGGGGGTGAAGTGACGGTCAAGGTCAACTCTTTGAAGATCTCTCTATATTCCTTTGTTTTTCCGGGGTTACTGGTGGCTATGAGCAGCCTCTGCACCTGGCCTCCTAGGTACGTGTCAAGTCAAATGATAATGTTACTGAAAGGAGGTACGTGTCAAGTCAAATGATAATGTTACCGAACGGAGATGGTTCTTTCAAATGATAATGTTACCGGGATGCCCTCTCCTTTCTGGCTCTGAATAGGTGTAGATAGCGTTTTGTAAACGTCCTCCGTCTT
>Ga0209979_1000443_pt1 | contig 56637 bp, 36 predicted proteins | sample AnhtaG_FD_183114 | JGI IMG/M metagenome (GOLD analysis project Ga0209979, IMG submission 183114) | Deep subsurface microbial communities from Anholt, Denmark to uncover new lineages of life (NeLLi) - Anholt_01485 metaG (SPAdes) (version 2) | ecosystem: Environmental > Aquatic > Marine > Oceanic... | reverse complement strand
AAAAGGTTGCAGGGTTCAGCGCTTCGGGCTCGCGAATACTGGTCGCAGCAGAGAGAGATTGTACTGCGAATTCTGACACATAACGTCATGATTATCTGGCGTATCTGTAGAGGTTTTCTACAGAGCAGGTCAGGAGCATTTTCTGACAAAATCCTAATGTTCTCCCTGGGGGACGCCTTACAGTGAAAACCGGCAGTCCTTCGGCACGTGTTTGCTGTCTTTTGTCATTTGAGGTTTGGATTTGTTGAAAGCTTCGGATTTAATGCCTAACGCTTCGAGATACGCAATACGATATGCCCTGAATCTCCGAGTAAAGGACAATTTTCCATAAAAATGCGGATTTCACTTGTTTTTTGGACTATCTATCGTATAATACATATCGAACTAATGGATTAGGGTCACAATAAATAATCAATAGCCAATAGTAAATAGTAAATAGTAAATCAGGGGGGTTCCTAATGGTCATCGAAGCCCAAAATTTATCCAGCTTGTCCCCGAATGTCGTAGTCGGGGATCCAATTGGCCCATCAGTCAGAAATCAGCGGAAAAACCTACGAAGTTTTGACTACTTTTTATGCAAAACAAACCCAATTTCCGTAAAGCCCAAACAAATGCAAGTTACTTTCTGGCAAAGGATTATGAAAATAAACGCGATTGGACACTTGGTGAAAACAAACCCAAAACAAACCCAATTCAAACCCAAACAAAGCCAATTTAAAAAGAGCCAAAATGGATGTAAACATCTATTACACAGAGGTATATGAAAATATATTGTGCATTCCCTCCTCAATGAAAACAAACCCAATCAAACCCAATCAAACCCAATACAATGCAAAGGCATTTGAAATGTGCCATATAACAAGAAAACTAAGAAACTCTAACTTCAGATTATATAGCATCCTTATTTTATTCATTTTAGCAACTAATCCAGTTACGGCACTTGCCGGCAGAGCAGCCAATGTATCGGCACAATCGTCCCGTCTTAGTTATAATGAGGCAGTACGACGTTTGCGCAGTTTTGATTTTGAATCCCTTCGTCTGGCCATTACAGACCTTGCCGAAACGTTCGGACAAAGGTATCCAAAAGGCCAGCAGTATTTAGAACATCTGGATAGCCTGGAAAAATTAAGCAAAGTTACTCTTAGCTCTTTTAACCAGCGTAACGATTCAGCAAAAGCCAATCTGTTAAAACTCGCACACGACCTCAATAAGCTGCGGTACGATGCATTGCTTTCTAATCCACTGCTTGATTTTGAGAAGCTGCTGCTGCTCAAACGCAGGCGTGGCCAGCTCGGCCTGCCCGTTAACCACAAGTGCAATTCGGGCATAGAGCAAATCGGCTACGATAACGAAATCGCTGTACTGGCTCCTGTTCGTCCTGACGGAAAGTTACAGACGCTTTTCCGACCACAGGGCGGCAAATTTGTCGGCGAAATCGACCTGCACTTCGACGCCGACCGGTTGCTCTTCACTATGCCTAAGGGCAACAGTTGGCAAATCTTCGAGATTAAAACCGACGGCAGTGGCCTTCGGCAGGTCTCGCGAGCCCCCGCCGTTTTGCCCCCGCTGCTTCGTTTGCGAAGCAAAACGACGGGGGCAGCGTGGGGAGACGTTGACAACTTTGACGCCTGTTATCTGCCCGATGGGCGCATCGTCTTCGCCTCAACCGCCTCGTACACGGGAGTGCCCTGCTGGCACGGCAAAGAACGTGCATGCAGTATCTACCTGATGGACGCCGACGCCGGCAATATGCGGCAACTGTGCTTCGACCAGGACCTCGACCTTCACCCCTCTGTGCTGCCCACGGGCCAGGTGATATTCAGCCGATGGGACTACACGGGGCCTATGCATATGTATCTGCGTCCCTTGATGGTGATGAATCCAGACGGCACCGGCCAGCGGGCGGTGTATGGAAGCAACTCCTATTGGCCGAACGCACTTTATTACCCGCGAGGAATTCCCGGTTCACCGAGCAAGATTGTGGCTATTATTGCCGGGTATCACGGCGTGCCACGGATGGGCGAGCTGGGCCTGCTGGATACGACCAAAGGCTGGTACCAGGCCGATGGTGTCGTTCAGCGGATTCCCGGCCGCGGCAAGCCCATCAAAACGGTCATCCGTGACAATCTGGTTGATAAGTCCTGGCCGAAGTTCCTTCATCCATACCCGCTGAGCGACCCATCGACAGGGCTCGGGGCGGGCAAGTACTTCCTCGTAGCCTCCCAGCTTAACCGCAAGTCTCCGTGGGGAATCTACCTTGTGGACGTGTTCGACAACATGCTGGGGATTCACGTGCTGCCAAAGTTTGACCTGTTCGAGCCAATCCCATTAACCAAAACACCGCGCCCGCATGTCATCCCCGACAGGGTGGACCTGAAACGGCGGGACGCTGTTGTCTATCTGCACGATGTGTATGCCGGACCCGGATTGGTAGGTGTGCCGCGGGGCACAGTGAAAAAATTGCGGATTGCGGCCTACCACTTCGGCTATCCGGGAATGGCCGGACCGGATAAAATCGGCTGCGGTGGACCCTGGGAAGTGATGCGAATCATCGGAACCGTGCCCGTCCACGAAGATGGCTCAGCGATGTTCAATGTTCCAGCCAACACACCGCTGACCGTGCAGCCGCTCGATGAGCAAGGCAAGGCCGTGCAACTTATGCGGAGCTGGTTCACAGCGATGCCGGGTGAGACCGTTTCCTGTGTCGGTTGTCACGAACAGCCAAAACAAATTCCCGTAACTCACAACAAGCTGGCTGCCAACCGTCCACCGGTCCGTATCAATTCGTGGTATGGTCCGCCGAGAGGTCTTGATTTTGAAAGGGACGTCCAGCCGGTACTTGACAAATATTGCGTCGCCTGCCACAACGGCGGAAGGCGTCCGGATGGGCAGAGAATTGCCGATCTGCGCTCAGAACGTTATGTGAAGAACTATCGCGGACGAGAGCTTACGAGGCTTGGGGCAAATCGATTGCACCCGGTAGTTCGCGAAGCGCTCGGAGGCACAGCGGTTCGGTACACACCCGCATACGAAGCGTTAGTGCCTTATATCCGCAGGGTCAATATCGAAGACCACGTTGGTCTGCTCGTCCCCGGAGAATACCACGCCGATACGAGCGAGCTAATACAGATACTCAGCAAGGGACATTACAATGTTCGGCTGAACAAAGAAGCCTGGGACAGGCTCGTTACCTGGATCGACCTGAATGGTCCCTGTCACGGTACCTGGGGCGAGGTAAGCCCAATTCCTGACGGCGCCGACCGACGGCGACGCGAACTGAGCCGGTTGTACGGCGGCCCTGAAGATGACCCTGAACATGTTCCGCAAATTCACCGCCTGTCCATCGAGTCGACCTCTGCTACGGAGAATGGATGCCCCGCTACGTTTAAGGTTGTCGATGCTCTGCCGCAAGGCATCCTGCGGAGTATCGATGCTCGCCCTGGAAACTCGAGGTTCGGGCTTCCAGCCTCCAGTTTCGATACCAGCTTCGACAACGACAAACCAGTTTCATCCCGTCACGTCTTCGACGACGCCAAAGAAACCCGGCGCCGACAGAGTGTCACTGGGGTGTTCGAGAAAACTATCGACCTGGGCGGCGTTAAGATGAAGCTGGTGCGGATTCCCGCAGGCACGTTCGTTATGGGTGACCCGAACGGCCAGGCCGACGAACGCCCGCTTGCACGGGTGTCAATCAGTCGAGACTTCTGGATGGGAGTCTGCGAGGTTACCAACGAACAATACCACCGATTCGACCCCGACCACGAATCGGGGTATTTTACGAAACGCTTCCAGGGTCCGGATGGTCCGGGTTTGTCACTCGCCGGTGCGAACCAGCCGGTGGTTCGGGTATCGTGGGAGCAGGCCCTTGGCTTTTGCCGCTGGCTTTCACAAGAGACCGGCTTGAAGTTCACGCTGCCCACCGAGGCCCAATGGGAGTATGCCTGTCGCGCAGGCTCGCAGCGTCCGCTTTCATACGGCGAGGTGGACAAAGATTTCTCCCAATGGGCGAATGTTGCCGATAAGTCCCTCAGCGTTCGGCCGGGCCCCACCGGCGGTTTGGAATCGAACATTACGGCCCACTTCGGTAAAGGTATCCTGGAGTCTGCCGTCTATGGTGGGAACGTCCTTTGCGATATACGTTTTGACGACGGGACTGTGGCAACGGCAAACGTGGGCAGCTACAGGCCAAATGACTGGGGCCTTTATGATATGCACGGCAACGCCTGCGAATGGACCCGAACAACATATAGACCATATCCTTACAAAGCTGATACTGGAAAGCACGCTTCTGACAGGCGTGATGGTCGCGATTATCCAACCAAAGCAGGCCCCCGCTTGTTGCTGGCGGGGGCAGGCAGGAAGGTGGTTCGCGGCGGCTCCTGGTGTGACCGGCCCAAAAGATGCCGTTCCGCTTTTCGCCTTAGTTACCCAACCTGGCAGCGTGTCCATAACGTTGGTTTCCGTGTAATTTGCGAGATGGGAGTGGTGAGTAGTGAGTGGTGAGTAGTGAATTAACCAATTAACCACTCACCAATTAACAAGTAGTTATGGAGCAAGTTAAATATGAACAAACACTGTATGAGCAGACTAAAAGTGTGGACATGCATGTTCCTGGCGTTCGCTGGCTTTGTCAGCATCGCGACTGCCTCTAAAGCCGGGAAGAGCTATCTCTCCCCGTCAGCAATGGTCGCAGACAACCAGACCAAAACGCTCTATATTGCACAGGCCGCTGCGAAACAGGTGGCGGTTTTCGACATCGCCATCGGCAGAGTAACCAAAACATATTCGCTTCCAGGTATGCCCAGCGGACTGGCCCTATCTGCCGACCGGTCGCGCCTGTATGTCACCTGCGCATCGGCCACAGAACGGGTTCAGGTAATCAATCTGCAAGCTGGAAGAGTCAGTTATACGCTGCCCGCAGGTCATACACCTATGGCGCCCGTACTCAGCCCAAACGGCAAGACCCTGTACATGTGCAACCGCTTCAATAATAACATCTCGGTCATTGACATAGCTGCCCGCAAGGAGCTGACCCGAATACCTGTTCAGCGTGAGCCGGTCGCGGCGGCACTTACCCCGAACGGCAGGTTTCTGTTCGTGGCAAACCATCTGCCCACCGGCGCCGCCAACATCGGTCTAATCGCTGCGACGGTTTCAGTCATTAACACTAAGACCAATAAGGTGGTAACCACCATCGAGCTTCCCAACGGCGCCACATCGCTGCAGGGAATCTGTATCTCGCCCGATGGCCGATACGCCTATGCCACTCACATCCTCGCCCGATATACAGTGCCAACCACCCAGTTGGAGCGGGGATGGATAAATACTAATGCGCTCAGCATTATCGATGTCCAGAACAAGCAGCTAATTGATACCGTTCTTCTGGATGATGTGGATTATGGAGCTGCCAACCCGTGGGCGGTTGGTTGCACAAGCGATGGAAAATATATCTGTGTAACCCACGCCGGGACCGATGAATTGAGCGTAATAGATGCACCTGCCATGATGGACAAAATCAAAGCTCGACACTCGATTCTCGACCCAGCAGCGCTGGGTTCCGATCAAAACCCGCCGTTGGCGGGTCGATCCTCCCCTGCTTTCGCAGGGGCAAGCTTGTCCCCGTGGAAACGGGGAAGCATCCGGTATCGAGCATCGAACATTGAGAACGAGCTGAGTTTTCTTTACGGGATTCGGCAGCGTATCAAGCTTTGCGGCAAAGGCCCCCGTGCACTTGCAATCGTCGGTTCCAATATTTACGTTGCGGAACATTTTACAGACAGTATGACGGTAGTTGATATAGACAAAACGACGGGGACCAAAACTACTGCTTTAGCACTCGGATCAACTCCAAAAATGTCTATAAGGCGCAGAGGTGAAATGCTTTTCCACGATGCTTCGCTTTGCTTTCAGCACTGGCAAAGCTGTTCAAGCTGTCATCCGGGCGGTGCCCGGGTCGATGCCCTGAACTGGGACCTGCTTAACGATGGCATAGGCAATCCTAAAAATACAAAAAGTCTCCTGTTTTCGCACAGAACTCCGCCGGCGATGGTTACGGGTGTGCGTGAAAACGCTGAGATGGCCGTGCGCTCCGGAATCAGGCACATCCAGTTTGCCACGTGCCCGGAACAGGACGCTGTTGCTATCGATGAGTATCTCAAGTCGCTCAAACCGGTACCGAGCCCTTATCTGGTCAACGGCAAACTAAGCGCCTCAGCCAAACGAGGGCGAAAGATATTTAGCAAAGCACGCTGCGATTCATGTCATAAGGGCCCACTGCATACGGACCTGCTGCAATATGACGTGGGCATAGGCAAAGGGCTGGATAAAGACCGCGAGTTTGATACGCCGACTTTGGTCGAAGTCTGGCGGACAGCACCTTACCTGTACGATGGACGGGCTGTTACTATTGAGGAAGTCCTCACAAAGTACAACCCCGACGATAAGCATGGGCTGACGTCCAACCTATCTGATAAGGAAATTACGGATTTGGCCAACTTCGTGCTCTCGCAGTAGCATTGGTGCGAAATATCGCACCCTACATTGCTGATGTCAAGCTCAAGTTTTCGGATTTCGGCGAAATTTTTTCTCGCCGGTAGATAATGATAGAAAGATTGAATTTTTAGATGGATTTGATATTCTATTAGCACAAGGAGTGGTGCGAAATATCGCACCCTACATGGCTCTCACAGTATAAGGAGATCGATAAAATGAAAAAAGGCTCTTGTTTTTTAACTCTGGCACTGCTTTCTCTACCCTTAATTTCAGTTAGCTGTCATACGTCCGAAGCGGCTCGACTGAGCTCGCCGAAGTCTGATGTTTCAACTGTGGCGGAGGATGTAACCATTGTTAGCCCATCGGATGCAACGACAGCAGAACGTTTGGCGGCAAAAGAGATTCGCCGTTATCTGTATCTTCGGACCGGCAAGCTGCTCCCTATCGTCCAAAGCAAAAACAAACTACCTTCGAGAACCTCCCTAATTGTCGTCGGGCAAAAGGACCATCCCGCTATCAAAGCATTGTCAGACAAAGATAAAAAGCTGGCCTCCGCGGTGGGTTCGCTGGAACCTCAGCAATATCTGCTTAAGACGATAACTTTCAGGAAAAGGCCGGCTGTGCTGATTACCGGCGGCGATTCTATTGGAACGCTTTATGCCGCTTACCGATTCGCCGAACATCTGGGCGTGCGTTTTTATATGCACGGCGACACAATTCCAGATAAGCAAATCGCTTTGAAGATGCCCAAACTCGATGAAAAAGGCAAACCATTATTCAACCTGCGGGGAATTCAGCCATTTCACGATTTCCCCGAAGGGCCGGACTGGTGGAATACGGACGACTACAAAGCCATCATTGCACAACTACCCAAAATGCGTATGAATTTCTTCGGATTACATACATATCCTCAGGGCGGTGTAGGGCCGGAGCCGACGGTATGGATCGGCATGCCCGGTGACTTCAACAAGGACGGAACCGTGAAGTTCAGCTATCCGTCAAGGCATTTCGCTACGCCCAACACCACCGGTTCCTGGGGCTATCAGCCGGCAAAGACGGGCGATTACACTTTCGGTGCGGCACAGATGTTTGAACGCGACGACTACGGCCCGGACTATATGCGCGGTATGAACCCCTGGCCGAAGCTTTCAAAGGAAAAAGCAAACGAATTGTTCGACCTTATGGGCGAGACGCTCAAGGAGGCCTTCGAGTATGCCCACGCCCTCGGCGTTAAGACGTGCGTCGGGACAGAAACGCCGCTTATCATACCTGATGTCGTAAAAGAGCGAATTAAAACTATGGGCAAGGACCCGTCCGACCCGGCTGTTGTGCAGGAAGTTTACGAGGGTATGTTCCAGCGAATTACCAGAGCATATCCACTGGACTATTACTGGTTCTGGACGCCCGAAGGCTGGACGTGGGGAAACCCAAAGGATGAACAGATTGAAGCTACATTAGCTGATTTCCGAGCCGCGATTGCGGCAGCCAAAAAGGTCAAACCGCCGTTCACGTTAGCCACCTGCGGCTGGGTCCTGGGACCGCCAAAGGATAGAGCACTATTCGACAATGTCCTGCCTAAGGAAATGCCCGTAAGCTGTATCAATCGCAATGTCGGGTTTGCACCGGTTGAGCCTGGCTTTGCCCGTGTCAAGGGACGACCAAAGTGGGCCATTCCGTGGATGGAGGACGACCCAGCTATGATTATCCCGCAGCTCTGGGCAGGCCGAATGCGGCGAGACGCAGCCGACGCACTCGCTTACGGATGCACGGGCCTGATGGGTATCCACTGGCGCACACGCATCCTTGGACCGAATGTCTCTGCATTAGCTCACGCCGCCTGGGAGCAGAAAAAATGGAACCCGGACTTCGGTAAGAAAGTTAAACCGCCGGAACCGAAACTCTCTGAAGGCCGGCAAGGCGGCAACGTCGCTCAGTTCCCCAATAACCCCATAGCCGATACTCAAGAGGACGCGCTTTACCAAACGGTCATCTGGGACGTAAAAGCATATCGGCTGAAGGTTCCAAACGGCTCTTATACAATAACTCTCAAATTTTGTGAGCCCAACTACAACGCTGTGGGCAAACGAGTCTTTGGAGTTAAGCTGCAGAACAAGGCAGTTATTGACAAGCTGGACATCTTCGCCGAAGTCGGCAGGAACAGGGCACTGGATTACACGTTCGAGGATGTGAAGGTAACCAACGGCCTGTTGAACATCGACTTTGTGAATGAAGTAGAGTTTCCGTGCATCGCTGCCTTTGTTGTTCAGGGACAGGGCATTACAAGGAAAATAAACTGCGGCGGCTCAGCTTATAAAGACTACGAGGCCGACCTGCCGGCTTCGGAATCTGATGACAGACCACGTGACCTGCCAGTGAACGATTTCTACGCCGACTGGGCGCTGACGCAGTTCGGGCCCGAAGTGATTAAACCAATCGCCAGGTTATTCGCGAGTCTCGATGGAGAACCATCGGCAGCAGACAGAGGCCAGCGAGCATCTAACCTGCCGCGGCCTTCTACCTGGGTCAACGGCCCCGGAGGCATCAAGCCGGACGAAAGACCGTGGGAACAGGTAAGCAAAGAATACACATTCATCGAGAAAATGACCAAACTGCGCCCGCAGGTCAAAGGGGCGGGCAATCTGGAGCGGTTCGATTACTGGCTGAACAACTTCCGTTATCTGCGCGTGGTCGGAAAAGTCAACTGCACGTGGGCAAGGTTCAACGCAGCGATGAAAAAGGTCAAAGACGAAAAACAGCCCAATGCTCGCAAACGATTGGCCCGGGAACTTGCCCTGCCGCTCAGGAAGAATCTGGTCGCTCAGGTCGCCGATGTGCACCGGTATCTGTTGGCAACTGTTAACACGAACGGTGCGATGGGCAATGTAACCAACTGGCAGCAGCACATTATGCCAACGCTACTAACTGAGCCCGGGCAAGAACTTGCTAAAATCTTAGGCGAAGACCTGCCAACTGACGCAATACCTTCGAACCAATACGTTGGCCCATTGCGAATATTTGTACCAACAGTGCGCACCAGTCTGAATATCGGCGAGGACTTAAAGCTCAAGGTAATCATCCTGACACAGAACCAGCCCGAAGACACAGCGCTCTACTGGCGACCAATGGGCAAAGGTAACTTCAACAAAATCACCCTCACACATATCGCGCGTGGAGTGTATTCTGTCAAGATTCCTGCTAACCGGATTAAAACCGACCTGGAGTACTATGTGAAGGCAAACTCAACCGATGGTCGGCAGATTACTTTCCCTGCCGCCGCACCACGTATCAATCAAACGGTAGTGGTTATTATTAACAAGGAGAAATTAAGATGAGCAAATACGATTACACCCGCCGTCATTTCCTCAAGGCCATAGGTTTGGGAGCTGTGGCTTTTGCCATTCAAGGCTCAAAGAGTGTTACAACACTCTTGGCAAACGAGGCGACGGATAAAAAACCCAACTTCGTTTTCATTTTAGTTGACGATTTAGGCTGGATAGACACCGGCTGTTACGGCAGCCAGTTCTACGAAACGCCGAATATAGACAGACTTGCCGCTGAGGGTATGCGGTTCACCGATGCTTACGCCGCCTGTGCAGTCTGTTCGCCGACCCGTGCGGCTGTGATGACAGGACGCTATCCGGCCCGCCTTGGCGTTACCGACTGGATTCGCGCCCGCTTCCAGGGAGGCAAAATCCCCGCAGACAAGAAGAACCCAACTGAATACGTCGGCGGCAAAAACAAGAAACTGCTGTGCCCGCCCAACGCGCTGTGGATGGAGCTTGAAGAAGTTACCATTGCCGAAGCTCTCAAATCGGCAGGATATACTTCGTGCCACATCGGAAAGTGGCACTTAGGCGCAGACGATTGGTACCCGGACAGGCAGGGCTTTGACTTCAACGTCGGCGGCTGCGACTTCGGCCAGCCACCTAACTATTTCGACCCGTATTCCCGAAAGGGCCAGGGACCAATTCCGACACTGAGTCCTCGTCGCAAAGGCGAGTATCTAACTGACCGTGAAGCAGATGAAGCGGTCAAATTTATCCGCCGGCATAAAGATAAACCGTTTTTCCTTTATATGGCCCACTATGCCGTCCATACACCCATACAGGCTAAAACCGACCTGGTCGCCAAATACAAAGCCAAGAAACCCACAAATCAGAAGAATCCGAAATACGCAGCAATGGTTGAGAGTGTGGATGACGCCGTGGGTAAAATCTGTTCTGTGCTTGATGAACTTAACCTGGCTGAGAGGACAATCATTTTCTTTACCAGTGACAACGGTGGTTTGCTCGGCCCAACAAACAACGCCCCACTGCGTTCCGGCAAGGGCTTTCCATACGAAGGCGGCATCCGCGAGCCTTTGCTTGTCCGTTGGCCGAAAGTTACAAAACCAGGCACGGTCAGTCACGAACCGGTAACCAGCGTCGATTACTTCCCGACCATTTGCCAGGCCGCCGGTGTCCCGCTGCCGCGAGACCGTGACATCGACGGCGTCTCACTTCTTGGCCATCTAAAATCCAACGGCATCCAAAAGCTGAACCGTGATACCCTCTTCTGGCACTTCCCCCACTATCGCGGCAGTGTTGTGCCGTACAGCATCATTCGAGAAGGAAACTGGAAGCTCATCAAAAGATATGATACTTCGGCAAGCTCAGCAGTGCCGGGCAAAGCATTCGAATTATTTAATCTGAAAGGCGACCTCTCAGAGGAAAACGACCTCTCAGAGGTGCTGCCGTCAAAGGTCAGACAACTCGATGCTAAATTGAGACGCTGGCTGCGGCTTTCCGGCGCTAAGCTACCAAGGCCGAATCCGGACTATGACCCGAATACTGCTTCACGAAAAGGCAAAAAAAGGTAAAGGAAAAACAGAACAAAACCTCAGTAAAAGATAGTTATTATGAATCGGCGTGATTTTATCAGAACCGCAGGACTCAGTGCTGCCACACTGGCTATGCCGGGATGTTTGCCGGCAAAGCGGCAAGCACCGGACGATATCGTTGATTTGCCAAAGCCCACCCCGCCGCAGCTCGCCTGGCAACAGGCAGAAGTGGGACTGGTATATCACTATGATCTGCATGTTTTCGACGGCAAGCAATACTCCCAGAACGCCAATCGGAGAGCTCCAATCACAGATATCGACATGTTCAACCCTCAAGAGTACAACACCGACCAGTGGATAGAAACGGCTGCCGCCATAGGAGCAAGATTTGCGATCATTACCGCCTCACACGAGACGGGCTTCCGCCTCTGGCAGTCCGATGCCAATCCATATTCTATGAAGGCCCTAAAGTGGCGAAATGGACAGGGTGATGTTGTCGGCGATTTCATAGATTCCTGCCACAAATACAGAATAAAACCCGGCGTGTATTTGGGCGCCCGCTGGAACTCACATCTTGGCGTGCTGGATTTCAAAGTCCAGCCACACGCTAAGATAACCCAAGCCACGTACAACAGGCTAATCGAAAAAGAGATCGAGGAAATATGCTCCCGCTACGGCGAACTTTTCGAGATATGGTTTGATGGAGGAATCCTTGCTCCGGAAATTGGCGGGCCGGATGTTCTGCCAATATTCGAAAAACATCAGCCCGATTGTCTGTTCTATCACAGTCGGCAACGTTCTGATGCCCGCTGGGGAGGTAGCGAATCCGGCACAGTCGGCTATCCATGCTGGGCGACTATGCCGTTTAAGGGTTCGCGGGGTCATGTTGATCGTAATCTTCTTAAGCACGGCAACCCTAACGGAAAATACTGGAGTCCGGCTATGGCAGACGCACCGCTACGAAACCATGAATGGTTCTGGGAACCTGACGATGAACATAAGATATACCCTCTCAACAACCTCGTAAATATGTATTACAGATCCGTTGGTCGCAATGCGACCCTGATACTTGGGGCCGTGCCTGATGACCGCGGATTGATTCCAGATGCAGATTCTCGCCGGATGGCGGAACTCGGTAAGGAAATCCGCCGGCGCTTTGGAAAACCGCTGGCCAAAACCAAAGGCCAGGGTACTACAATAGAACTGAAACTAAAACTACCGGCTAAAATCAATCACGTCATCATTATGGAAGATATTAACTTCGGCGAACGCGTGCGCAAGTACACTCTTGAAGCCCTTATGCCGGGCAACAAATGGCAGAAAATTTGTGATGGAATATCAATCGGCCACAAACGAATACAAAAATTCGAGCCGGTACATACAAAGAAGGTGCGCTTTCGTGTTACCGAATCAATCGCAAAGCCGAAAATCCGCAAGCTGGCCGTATATAACATAGTATAGGACAGAAATTCAGAAAGGAGATAAATCCTATGAAAAGATACAATCGACGCGATTTCCTAAAAGCCACTGGAGCAGGCGTTTTCTCTCTAACACTGCCGGGATGTACGAACGCCTCTGGGCAGGTTGCCCGTAAGGGCACTCGGCCCAACATCCTGTGGATTTTGTCCGAGGACATCAGCCCCGACCTGAGCTGCTATGGCACGCCCGCAGTGCAAACTCCGAACCTGGATAAGTTGGCGGAGCAGGGTATTCGTTTTACCAGGGCATTTACTACCAGCCCCGTATGTTCAGCCAGTCGCTCGGCAATGATTACGGGAATGTACCAGACCTCCGTCGGCGCCCACAATCACCGCAGCCATCGCGACGATGGCTACACGCTGCCCGAACCAGTCCGGCTGATAACCGAGTACTTCCGTGAAGCGGGGTACTTCACGGCCAACGTCAAGACGGCCGCCCCCGGTGTGCGCGGCTCAGGCAAGACGGATCTCAACTTCAAGTTCAGTAATGCCTTTGACGGCAGCGACTGGAACCAGCGCAAGCCCGGCCAACCGTTCTTCGCACAGCTATCCATCAGTATGACGCACCGCGGCGGACAATGGAAAGACCTGGACAAAAAGCTCAACAACCCGGTTGACCCGGCCAAAGTCAAGCTGCCGCCCTACTACCCCGACCACCCCATCGCACGCCAAGACTGGGCTACATATCTGAACTCCATCCAGATGATGGACCAGTATGTCGGCAAGATTCTAAAACGCCTCGATGATGAGGGCCTGGCAAACAATACCGTAGTCATTTTCATTGGCGACCACGGCCGCTGTCACGTCCGCGGTAAGCAGTGGCTTTACGACGGCGGCATCCATATCCCGTTGATTATTCGCTGGCCCGGCAAACTCAAAGCCGAACAACTCTGCGACAACTTCGTCAGTGCAATCGACATCTCGGCGACAGCGCTGAAAATCGCAGGCGTCAATCCACCAAAACATATAGAAGGAAAGGTCTTTCTATCACCTGATACCTGGGGCCTAAAGGGCACCTGGAAACCCGTAAACAAAAGAGACTATATCATTGCCGCCCGCGACCGCTGCGATGAGACCATCGACCGCATCCGCTGCGTCCGGACAAAGCAATACAAATATATCCGCAACTTTATGCCCGAACGGCCATATACACAGACAAATGCCTATAAAGAGCGCTCCTACCCGATGTTGAATCTAATGAAGGAGCTGCACGCCGAAGGAAAACTTACGCCTGTTCAGGCCCTGTTTATGGCGCCGCGAAAGCCGGATGAGGAACTCTACGACATCCAAAAAGACCCTTATGAGATTCACAACCTTGCAGCCTCGCCGAAACATCAACAGATATTGAAAAAGATGCGGGTGATTCTGAACAAGTGGGCCAAAGACACTTCCGACATGGGGCAGTTTCCGGAAAAGCGCAGTTCCATAACGCCGCGAGACAGAAAAAGAATATACGGAGAGTAAATTTTATTACCATATCGATCGCAAGCCCTTCTCCTTGATTTTATCTATCAAAGACGTTAGGCCTTCTAAAAACACTTCCAACTGCTCGGTATTCTCAAGCAGATTTTCGTAAAATCGTCCATCGTTGACGATCCTGGCAGCACTACCTTGGCCGGTGTTTATTTTCTCTAAGATTAGCCGCAGCTGCCCCGACGCTTTACTTATTTCTTCGCTCGTATCAACCATCGCAACAATGAGCTCTTCTGCTTTGGCATCAACATTTTTCAAGGTTGTTGTCCCTGCAACAGCGAATTTCCCGAACTCTTCTATTGTCTGCTTAGCCTGCTGCATCGTCTCAGCAGCCTGTTCTGATGCCTCAGTCAGATTAGCCAAAATTTTCTGGAGATTTTCTTTGTTGTCGGGATTGCTAATGATATCATTGGCGTGACCACTAAGAACTCTGAGGCTCTCAACCAGCTCGACCAGTTTTTTCTGACTCTCTTCCGGAAAAAACTCACTGGTCATACCGGTCGAGCCCTGCAGCCATATTTTGTCCACTAAAAACATTGTTTCCGGCCGGTTCGGATCAAGCGGCACCTCAGGTTTCCCAGGGTGCTGTTCAATTTCGATATAACTACTGCCCAACCCTCGCGTCATTAGTTTTACCTCAATGTTGGAGGGAATAGTAACGTACTTTTTGTCAATACTAAGAATAACAACCGTTTGATAATACTCTAAGCCGCTCACCATATCCCTTCGTATCTCCGGAGCCATAACCTTTGTAACACTGCCTATTTGATAGCCACAAAAGCGCACAGGCGTATCCTGTTGCACTCCCGGTGCTGTCGGGAACTGAACGAAAACGTCAAAAGAACCCATCTTGGTAACAGCCGTTGGCAAATCACCGAACTTAAATATCAGCCACACAAGCGCACATATACCTACTACCACAAAAACGCCCACAATCATATTGCGTCTTCTTTGGGTTGTCTCATAGTCACTCACTGTTCACTCCCTTTCAAATCACCGCGGCCTTCCAGAAACAACTCCCTTATGGCACGCAAAGGATAGCCGCTGTCGTTAAGTTTTTTTATCAGTTTAATTCGCTCAATACCCTTTTCATCAAACATCCGTCTGCCGCTCGGCGTAACTTCTGTAGGCTCAAGCAGCCCGACCATAAGGTAATATTGCAGAGATTGCCGAGAAATGCCAGCTTTTTTTGCGGCTGTACCTATAGGTGATAATTTGCTTTTCTCGCTCAACGCTCATCCCTGAAAAGCTAAAAAACGAAAAACCAACTGGCTATTGACTATTTTCTATTGACTATTCTCTATTGTCAATAGTCAATTGTCAATAATCAATGGTTTTCTGCCGGGCGTGGGTGAAGCCGCCTGCCAGCTCGCCGGGTCATTACCTGAATGATACCGGTCAGCAAAGACCCTCTGCAGGACATCACCGGTACCATCCGCAGCTTTAGGCCAGGGCGCTACGTCAGCATAAATCACTTCATCCACAATCACCCAGCAAACCGATTGGCCCGGTTGGTCCGGCGCCTGAGGTCGTTCCAGGGCAAGCCGTTCACCGGCATTAGAGAGATTACCAGACCAAGGCCCTACTATCTCCACACCGGCAGTTAACGAACGGGTATTATATGCGGCGATGAAGGTATTCAACCGAGTGGTTTCCGTAACCGGGTCGAAGCCTACCACTATCAATCTGCCGTCGGTGGGAATCGATGTCCCCGCCGGAAATGTGTAATCCACCGCGCCATCCAGCCGCCAGACACCTACGGTATTTTCCAGATAAATCCTGGCTGTTGTGGGATTATATAACTCAATATACTCTTCATTAAGCTCTACAGGATGATACATCAGCTCATCAATCACCACATCCAGGAAAGGATTTCTATTGGCCGAATCCTGCGATGGTGTCATAGCAAGCCAATACGTCCCGCCATCCGGGTAACGGCCCAAAGATATATCATTCTCCTGACCCTTAAATCTAATACAGTCAACTACGCGATCTTCCGAACTGCCGAGCAGGTAAGAAAGAATAACCTCCTCTCCTGCTTTGCTCAGACCAAAGCCATTGCTGATAGGATTATGAAAATCATTTACCTCGTCAAAACTAACCCAACCATAGCCGGCAATCTCAATCGCAGGAATGGCCCATTTCTTTAGCTCACCAACGTCATCGCTGAGATACCAGCCATGCAGATTCATACTCGTTCCGGTGGTATTGTAAAGTTCTATCCAGTCGTTGGATCCGTACTCCGGGTGCAGAGGATTACTATAATTAGTATGTGACATAATCTCATTGAGGACAATGGTGGTTAAGGGTTCAGGGTCATCCCGTCCGGGGGAACCGTCGATGTAAGTGCTCGCACGCCAGTTGCCGCTGTAGTTCAACGAACCTTCAGGCTCACCCACCAGGGCAGAATTCAAGGCCACCAAAGAATGGCCCCCGCCATCGGCTGAGAGTGGCCAACCGCGACCGTCATTGTACTCGAACTCAGCAATGACACCGTTCCAGAAATCTACTAAGCTTATATCTTCCCCGTTGTTAGACAGCTTGTTGGCATACTCACCAGCGATTCTACCGGACAAACTCGTACCGTAACGCAGTTCGAAAGCGGCTCGGTTCCTGACCACCAGGACAAACTCTCCAGGCCCAAGACTCGTAACGCTGCTATCGCTGAAATCAAATGTAATGCCATCAATGAAAGAAACGTAGGTCAAATCGAGGCTCTCATCTCCGATGTTTTTCAATTCGATGAATTCGAATTCGTCATTGTCGGTAGGGTCATCGGGGGATGGAACTGTGGGATTGTACATCACTTCGGTAATGCGTAAGTTCTCCAGAACGCCGGCTGACAACGGCTCACCCGCTACGAACTGAATCGGGTCTGACCAATGACTCCATCGGCGGCTGTTATCCTTCATCCGGCAGCGAACCCGATAGGTCCGGCCAACATTAACCGCACTTGCGGGTATTTGTATGTCACTAATAAAGTCCATAATCTCTTCACTTTCCCAGTCAGCATCTATCTCATATTTGCCCGGCTTCCTGCTGTAACTATACGGCGTACTCGGAGGCTCGCCTGATTCAGCTCTCTCACCAATCAATCGAATATCAACGAAACAATCAGAACTGCTGCTCAGGTAAGAATTGATAACCTGTACTGCGATAACATTTGTGCCGGAAACAAGATAACCGCTCGCCTCAGGCAGCGTAAGAGAACTAAAGTTGTGGTTTTCTGAACGGTTGTTGACGGTAGCATTAAACGGCAGCTCGTCTGACGGAACGTTGCCACCGGCTGCATGGAAACCGTTAATCCAAATGTTGACCCCGTCGTCATACTTGGCTTCCAGTTTCAGCGTTCCGATGGCATCGACATCCGTTACCTCAAATGTCTTGCGCAGATACACCGTCGTGTATCCGCCCCTCATATCACTTAGATTAGTAACAATGAATGACTCGCCGTAGCCGATAGCTGTCCTGCCGCTGAGCCAGTTTGAATCGTTAAAACCGACCTGGCGCCACGCGCCTCGCGTCAGCGACGGCTCTCGCGTACCCTTGAAATATTTCCACTCGGCACCGTCCTTTATCAGCACGATACCTTGATCTTGATGCTGAGGCACAACTTGAGAGCCGGGGTTGACCTCGGCGATACGCCATTTCATCGCGGCAAAGGTACCGCTGCCCTGAGCGTCACTAAAGGGGCTTGTTTCAAACGTAAGCGCATTGATTGGAAAATCAGGTCCGCAGGTTGCTGTTATGTTAGGCTGGCGCGGGATATCGGGGTCATACGTGGGAGTATCAAACTCCCGGTGGCTGGATGTAACATAATCTTTCATTATCTGGACCATCCCAGGGAAGTCTCTGGTCGCGGCCCTCTGATAAAAAAGTCCTTGGCTTGCCTTAGCTGAGGCTGGGCGGGAAAGATATGTCGGGTAGGCCGCGTTACCCATAACCCAATGGTAGTCCCACATTGCCCGGTCTGCGTCCACAATCGAAAGTCCGCCGCCGGGGTCATCAATAATAGAGGCAAACTCGTCAAGCAGCTGGTTCATCTGACCGGGATTGTAGAGCAGGTCGTGAAACTCACGGAGGCGATTCTGAAATTCCAAAAAAAGGACAGGGCGTGCGTGGATCCTTCCTTGTTTCCTAAATGGGTCTTCACCGTCGCCATACATGTTATCCGCCCAGACCAGATCGACATCCCAGGGCAGCTGCGACCAGATATTGGACTCAGGATTGAGGTAGAAGAAATAGTTTTTCCCGTACCCAACGTCACCGTGGTGGACGCCCTCGACGACGGCCCGGTAGGAATAATAGCAATCCAGGTCAACATTCTCCCGCCACCACTGCTCGCTCGGGTCGGGATTGTAGTAGTAGCCCTGCTTGAACGTCGCAAGGTCGGACCCATCCGTAACCGCTGTGAGACCCTGGTTATTCAGCTCTCCTATATGGCCATCTATCTTGTAAAGGTTGCCATCCGGCAGGCCGTGTTCATCTAAGAAACGTCCGTCCATCTGCTCAAGGGTCAAGTAAAGCCCCCAGAAGTCACCATCATACTGCGTCCCGCTGCTGGTTAGCGGTGGATGTGCAGCGTTGAGCATCCCATCTTCGTACTGCTCATCAATGATTCTAAAGTGCAGCCAGTTCGTTTTTGGAGCCGGGACTCCAGCCATGTTGAAGAGCTTGAAAGTAACTGCTTCAAACATTCCCTGTTCGCCGCGGTGTCCGTAGCTGCCCTGCTGGATGCAGGCGGAGAAGTTAAGCCTGTTCCATTTGGTTTTATAGTTTTCGCCGTAGTCATCGCGGGCCTGGAAGTAGTGGCCCCGATTGAAATCGAACTTCCACATATTCTTGCCCATGGCATAGCGCCAGACACCGCCGCGCATTCGGTACCGGATGTGGTCGTACACTTGCCCGTCATAGACGAGCGTGCCGCGCCATTTGAAATCTTTTCTTTGGGGGTCTCCCTGCTCGTGCCGCTCAAGCCACGTGGATTTCTCAACGTCTGATTTCTTACTGATAAGATGGTAAACGGGCAGACTGCGCATAACGTCGGTCCCGTACTCGACCACAGGACTAACGCCGGGTCGAACAGCACCGTACCAGGCCGGCACTCCGTCATAAACAAAATATGCAAAATTCGGCTGTGGGTCATCCGTGTACGGCACCGTAAGGCTACGTCCGCCGGTATCTGTAATTACAATACGGTACCGTATCAGCCGACGGTGAACCTGCAAAGAGCTTGGCATTTGTACCGTATAAATATCATCACCAGCGGCTTCATCACCGTTGAGTCCATCATCGTGCATCGCGATGCTGACCCAATTCGAGTTGTACTGCCAATCGTTGATATTTATATACCTGCCGGGTTCGACGACCTGGTAGCCCAGCGTGACGCCGGCAACTCCATCGTAATCGGTTACCTTGGCAGTAATGGTTACTACTTCACCCGGCTTAGGTTGTTTAGGATAATGTTTCACCTGGCGGATATGAGGTTGGATGTTGTCGGCATAAACTTCTGTGTTTTGCGCCGTTGGCGTGGGATAAGCCGAACGCCAACTGCCACCAAGGTCGTTGTCGAACAACGGATTAACCAATTGGATAGAATGGCCGGTTCCGGGTTGCTCTTCCGGCACTGCATCACCCACAGTAGGCCAGGGGAATCCAAGCTGATAATCAACCTGGTCGATTTCCTCGCCCTCGGCGTTGCAAAGCTCTATTTTCTCTCCGTCATTATCGAGCTTGTTTTCGAATGGCCCAAAGAGCAATGCCAGTGGTATGGCGAACCTGCCGCTGCTCCATTTGGCGTGAATATGAGCCGGGTTCTGAGCCACGATAACGTAGCCGCCTGCCGGTAGTATCGCCCCGGCTTCAAACCGGTAAGAGATACCGTCACTAAAATACCAGCCGGCGAGATTAACATCTGTTGAGCCAAAGTTATAAAGTTCAACAAACTCCACCAGTTCGGTTTTGACATCAGGGTCGTAGTGAATCTCATTAATCACAACTACTGGGACATCCGTCTTCACAGAACCGGCTGATGATATGATTAATATCAGAGCAAAAGAGAAACTGAAAGATCTGAGCATCTTCCGACCCCTTCCTCACCGATGGTTTGGGCCGCTAACCGCAATTCATTCTTTGTAAACTATTAATTGTACTTATTTTAACATATAAACAATAGTCGAGTCAATGCCTTTGATAAAATATGCAGTTAAGGGTAAATAAACTTTATAGCGTCTTAGAATTGACATTCGTAGCCATCAGACCGATAACAGCCTTTCCAGGAACTTTGTTTCTCTGTTAACCACAAAAATCTTAGAAGTAACAGATGATTAATGCCGATAAACTGCCTTCAGGCAGCTCTATATTTGGTCGAAAACTCTAAAAACAGATTTTCAGTTCGGGGACCAATTGTAATTAGTCTAATAATGAATCATCCAAAGGACCAAAAAATGTATGGAACCGTTGAACGACCCGCAGAAATTATAACTATCAGCCATAACGCCACTATCAAAGCAGCCGCGGTCAAAATGTTCACTAATAAAGTCAGTTGTCTAATCGTAAACAATGACGATGGAGAGTTTGTCGGCCTTGTGACAGAGCGGGATATTGTCAACCGAGTGGTTGCCTCCTCAATGGACATTGAGAGAACCACTATAGCCGAGATTATGACAACCCAGGTTATTTCCTGTTCTCCCAATACTCCGAGCAGCAAAGTCCGAGAGATTATGACCTCTAATCAGATTCGCCACCTTCCAATCGTCGATAACGGAGTTGTCGTAGGAATACTCTCGACCCGTGACCTTATGGCACGACAGCTCTTTGAAGACCGAGCCGCAGCCGAAGAAGTTGCTATGCTCTCGAGCTGCCTGAAAAGTATTGACTTGAATGAAGTCGCAGACATAGTTACCCGTGAGGTTCCCAAACTCTTCGGCGCCGAGAAATGTGTACTTTCTATTCGCCGTGATGCCTACTCCCCCGCTACGGTTTCGGCCTCCGCCGAGACGAGCGCCGAAGCGGCTGCGAAGGCTGGAGCTTCGGCGACCAAGACCTCAACATTAGTCAGCTCCAACAATTGTTGCTGCCCCAAAGAGGTCCTGGAGCAATTCAAAGATATACATAAATTTTCTGACGGAGCTGAATTTCACTATGACAGCATACCCCGCGTCTGTGAAAAGCTCGGAGCCCAATCCCCACGTCTGGTCATCCCGCTTAATATCTCCGGCCACCGTCTTGCTCCGCAAAAGCCAAGCTGCGAGGACTGCTATTTGTGCATGTGCGGCTTAGCCGCTTTGGCCGCCACAAATAGGGAACTAACCTCCTATAAAGCCAAATTAGCAAGAGAAATCCTGAGCTCTCATCTGACCAACGCAAAGTTGTATCAGGAGGCAAGGCTGACTTCAATGACCGATGCGCTAACCTGTGTAGGCTCAAGGAAGCTTCTTGAGGATAAACTTCAAGCCGAATGCGCCCGCGCAAAACGCTACAAACGTCAATTCTCCGTTGCGATCATAGACCTCGACAACTTCAAAACAATCAACGACGTATTGGGCCATGCCGCCGGCGACGATGCTCTCAGAAAACTTGCTCAATGTATGAGAAGTCAGAAAAGAACAACGGATGTGCTCGCACGCTACGGCGGCGACGAATTTGTCATAATAATGCCGGAAACCAAAGCAAAAGATGCTGTTACATTATTGGAAAGAATTCGAGACAAGGTTCAGGAAATAAAGGTCGTGGAAAACCTTCCGATGACAATCAGTTGTGGGATAGCACAAAGCCTATCCGAGACCACTGATTCTTCCAGAGAGATAATCCGCAGAGCGGACCTTGCCCTGTACGAAGCCAAAAGTGCCGGACGAAACTGCGTTAAGGTCTGGGAAGAAACTATGTCAAAGGCTCTAAACGATAACGACATCGAGACCGAAAAAATTACAAAGCTGCAAAGACGCATTGTCGGCTTGTCAAAGCAGGCAGAACAGGTCTTTATTCAAAGTATCTGGGGATTAGTTCAGGCACTCGAAGCGAAAGACTCTTATACAAAGAAGCATTCAGAAAACGTAATGCACTACGCCGTCGGCATAGCCAAGACAATGAAAATCACTCCGAAACAAATAGATGTCATTCGTCGCGCTGCAATGATTCACGACATCGGTAAGATTGGGATACCTGATGCAATTTTATCAAAACCAGGTAAGCTGACACCCCGCGAACGCAGCGTCATCGAGCAGCATCCACTTATAGCCGTGCGCATCCTGGACAAAATGACTTTCCTGGAACAGGAGATAGCTATCGTTCGACACCATCACGAAAAATGGAACGGCCGAGGCTATCCAGACGGCATATCTAACACTGTAATACCACTCGGTGCCCGCATTATGGCTGTAGCTGATACCTTCGACGCTCTTACTTCAAGTCGTCCTTACCATAATACACGGCCTCTAACCGAAGCAATCGAAATTCTCGTCGATTCATCCGGATATGATTATGACCCCGGGGTTGTTAAGGGTATGGTCTCATGGGTCCAGATAGCTCGCAGTCAACTGGGAAATGCTCAACTGGCGCCAGAGGATTTGCTGGATTCACAAAAGCAGCTCGACAACAGCTCTATGGCTCCGCTTGTTGCCGGCGCAGTTACTCATTAGTACTACTCTGCGAAGTCGCTACGTAGCACGAGACATACAGCATAAGAGCGTTGATGACCGTTTTGACCCCTGTAGGGGCAGGCCTATGTGCGCCTTGCCCAGGGCAACCACATCGGGTTGCCCCTACAAAGGCCTATTCATGCCGCAGCGATTCAATTGGATCCATATTGGCAGCACGATAGGCCGGATACAAACCAAAGATTATCCCCACCCCGGCACTGATTCCAAAGGCCAACACCAATGAGCTGGTCGTAATCACCGTGCGCATCTGCCCAAAATGGGTTACAAAAAATGGTATTAGAGAACCTAAAATAATTCCAAGGATACCTCCAGACAACGTGAGAATTAACGTTTCTGAGAGGAATTGAAAGATAATATCTCGCTTCTTGGCGCCGAGGGCTCGGCGAATGCCTATCTCTCGCGTCCGTTCACTCACGGTGGCTAACATAATATTCATAATTCCAATACCGCCAACCAAAAGTGAAATCGCAGCGATTGAACCGAGAACAATAGTGAAAATGCGCTGAAATTCCCTCGCCTGCCTCATCAGCTCCAGGGGAACGGTTATTTCATAGTCATTTTTCTTGTGGAATCGACCCATAAGCCTCTGCACGCTCTTGCGTGTCCCCATCACAAGGTCTATCTCGCGGACTTTGACGATTATTTCCTGCAGTTCAACTTTTTCTATATTGCGACTGCCTGCGGTAATCTGCAGCGACATCTCACCAAAACGGTTCCGAACCGTATTTAGAGGAATATAGACGCAGCCTAAGTTCGCACCGGCCTTCTTTGCTCCCGTGGGATCCTTATTCTCAAAACCATTTGCCGCTTGGGCACTGGTTTGTTCAGTAACAACGCCCACTACACGATAGTAATCACTGGTTATTTTCACATCCTGGCCTAACGGGTTGTCAAAGGCAAACAGTTCTCTAACCAACTTTTCATCAACAACACAAATGCCCCGTTTGTAGTGCATATCTGTACTGCTGAGAAACCGCCCGTATTTTACCTCGACATTCGATATCTCAGGATACCACGGCACTGTACCGATTACTTCTATGGATATTCTGCGAGTGCGGTACTGTGCCTGCTGGGAGAGACGGCGATTCGGTACTATAACCTGGACGTCTGGTATGCCGTTGCGGAAACGCTCGGCATCGGCGTATGTCAGACCATATTCTTTCAGCGTTTGCTGTTGACCGCCGGCCGATTGGTCTTCAGGAGGGTCCACGGTTTTTATAATAATATTGCGGCTGCCAAGCTGGGCAATCTTTTCCTGTGCATCCTGACTGGCCCCTTCACCTATCGCCAGCATAGCGATAACTGAGGAAACCCCGAAGATAATGCCTAACATTGTCAGAGTCGAACGCAGCTTGTGCATCCACAGGCTCTTTATACCCAACTTAACAGTGCGTTTTAAACGAAATAAAAACATAACGTCCTTACCGCTTTTTATACTCCTGATTTTTTATGCACCCGTCTAAGAGGTGTATGACTCTTTCAGCACCTGAAGCGATGCCCTCATCGTGGGTAACGGCAATCATCGTTTTACCCTCTTCGTGCAAACGGCTAAGAATGGCCAAAATCTCGGCACCGCTCTCGGAATCAAGATTGCCCGTCGGCTCGTCAGCTAAAATAATCAGAGGGTCATTTGCTAATGACCTGGCAATTGCCACTCGCTGCTGCTGACCACCACTTAGTTCTGAAGGCCGATGCTCAAACCTGTCACCGAGGCCCACCATTGTGGCTAACTCCCTCGCACGCTCGGCACTTTCCTCCTCGGAAAAGCCCTGGTAATACATCGGAACCTCTATATTCTCTACGACATTGAGCTGGTTGATCAGATTGAATGACTGAAACACGAAACCAATACGGGCGCCACGTATTAAGGATAGCTGGTCATCGTCGAGGTCGGAAACATTCTGGCCCCCAAGCAGGTAGTCTCCGCTCGTGGGACGGTCCAGGCAGCCAATCATATTGAGCAGCGTGGATTTACCTGAGCCGCTGGGCCCCATGATAGCTACATATTCACCGTTGGTGATGGTCAGGTCAATTTCGCGCAATACTCGCAGCTCCACTGTCCCAAGCTGGTAATTCTTACACAACTGCTCCATCGCTAATATCGGAGTATCACTTTTTAAATCAACGGTTTTGTCCACTTCCTGCATCGCCTTGTCTTTGCCTCATACCACTTCCGCCTTGTTTCATTTTATTACGCATACTCTGAATACTCTTCATAAGTTCTGCTTTGAACTTTTCCGGATCACTCTTACGCAGATTTTCCAGCTCTTTGGCTTTTTTTGGGTCGAACTTTGCCAAACCACTCATTATTCCGTTAATCATTTCATCTGTTAGTTCAAACTGCATGCCCTGCGGTTTTTCTCCACCCTCCTGTGGTCTGCCCCTGCGCGTGCCTTGCTCGTCCCCAGAACGTTCGGCTCTCCCCCCTCGGGGCCGGTCTCGAGTTTCCGTATCATTCGCATCAGTCGCGCCCGGCCTTGCTCTCCTCTGTGGTATTGGTTGCTGCTGTTGGAATGAGGCTGGGCCGCCCAATTCACTGAAAAGCGGAGGATTGAGCATCACGACATCGCCGGCCTCCAAACCTTCAATAGTTTCCACAAATGTATCGTTAAAAAGCCCCGTTCGTACTACACGCTCTTGGTGACCCTGCGAGGTCATAACGTAAACGACTTTCCCGCCAATGCGATTTGACACCACCTGAATAGGCACAATTATAACGTCCTCCAACTGCTCGACGAGAATCTGTACCTTGCACGACATCTGACTTTTAAGAAAATCATGGGTACCATCTATTCTAACCAGCGCTTTGTAAACCTTAAGGTCGGGATTCATGAAGCCACGCTGCTGGTCCGGCAGCGGCGCTACCTCAACCACTTCGCCCTCTAATACTCTGTCGGGGAAAGCATCCATTACTATCGTTGCAGGCTGACCCGTTCGTACCTTATCAACCTCCGTCTCGTGGATACCGATTTCAGCAATCATTGTCGCAGTATCAGGCATTGATATAATCGTCTGCCCCTCAGAAACTGTTTCGCCTTCAGCGACAATACCGCTGCTCATTCCGCCTCCTCTATATCGCATCGCCCTATACATATCGTCGCTACCGCCGCTACCATATACTACCAGACCCGGAGCCTGTGTTTTAATTGTACAATACTCGATATTCTGATTTATTTCTTTGACCCTCTTTTGTTGCCAAAAAAGCTGTTCTACGGCCGTACTTAGCCTCACCTGGGCCTGGGCCAGCATTGAACGGCACTGGGCATAAACCCGCTGTAATTGGCGGCCGGCCTCAACGTAGTCACTGAGGTTTTGCTCAGCATTTTTCGGGAAATCGTATTCTTTAAACAAAGCCAGAGCCACCACGGCACTTTCCTTTGCAAACTGACGGTTTGTCAGATTTAACTTGTCTCTTTGAAGCTCAAGGTCGGAAACGTATTTTGCTTTGTGAAGTTCCATAGTCCCGGTCAATGTGGCGTCTGCATTTTTTAAGTTACCCTCGGCCATGGTAATGTTATCTTCCAATCTTTTTAATTCATCCCCGGCAGCCGACCCTTCTAATAAATTCGGGTCATTCTTTACTTCCTCAAGAAACGGGACTATAAGTTCAGTCAGTCTGAATGTTTCGTTGACGTCCTTAATTGGCTTATCGTTGGTCCTGCCTAAGTCACTACTCATCAGGTTAACGACTCCATTTTCACCCTTAATTGGCATGTCGCTCACCTTGCTTGTGTCGTTTCGCTCAATGTTTAAAACTTCGTTTACATCCTCAATCAGCCTATTTGCTATATCTGCACCCAAATATTTCTGAAGGTCCAACAAGGCAAACCTTACTTTCAATTGACCGTCCGCAATATCGCTTTCATTTTGTATTATCTGAATGCCACGCGCCTCTGTAGCTGAGATAACGTTTTCCTGGTCACTGGCAAGCTCCATCTGCTCTTGTATCAATTGCTCTTCAAAAGACGAAGAATCCAATTGCACAAGTACCATGTTGCTATCTACATCTTCCTGAGTAACATAGGTACCCGCAGGGACGACATTGAGTATTGTTAACTCTCCTCCCGACTCCCTATATCCTCTTTTGACCTTACATTTGTATTCTATTGACTTATGGGCCCTGATACTGCCGCCTTCGGTAACGGTGATGGTCAAATTATCACGGCGCACTGTGAAGGTTCCGCCACCCGAAGTGTCTATGCCTGCATCCCTTTTTATCGATGCTGCCACTAATCCCGTGACCAGCACTGCCACAGCAATAAGCAGCAGAATCAACCACCGCCGCTTTATGCCTTTCCCAAAACGCCGACTTTGATTTTCCGATACAATTTGATTTTGTTTGTCTTTGTAATTTTTCATTGTGTTCTTTGCTCCCACATTCCATCTGGTTTAACTTGCAGAATACCAACATCCCGAAAGAAGCTCATTTTAGCAATTGTATGATTGACTAAAGCTCCCGTAAGATCATTTTGAGCCTTAACTAAGTCATCCTCTGTTTGAAGTAAAAGTCGTATTACACCTCGCCCGGTATCTAATCGCATTTTCTGCTCTTCGACGCGCCTTATGGCCAATTCCAGACCGATTTTTTGAATTCGGTAACTTTCTCCGGTCTCGGCTAAGTCACGATAAGCCTGGCGCACGTCTAATTTGACATTCTCAAATTCATCATCATACGAACGCTGTCGTTGCTCCATTGATATCAGCGCCTCTCGATAAGCATTACGTTCAGCTTTTCGGTCTAACGGCAAATCGGCTCCAAGACCAAGACTGTAGGTCCCCTTTTGAAACTGTAATCTGTCGAAACCGGTCTTATTTGCTGAACTTACATCAGAACTGCCAATCAGGTCAAGTTGCACACCAAGACCTTCAGCAGCTAATTCAAGTTTGCGTGCCGAATCTTCAAGCGAGTCTTTTGTGTTAGCCAGGTCCAGGCGCAGAGCCAATGACATTTCCATTGCTTCGGCTTCCGTATATTCAGGCTGGCTTATGCCAATTTCTTCCAGTGCTTTTAGCTCATTCTGGTCCAATGTGATGTTGGCATCGGTCGGTAAAGACAACCTTATTTTGAATCTGTCAAGAGCCTGTTCATAACTTTGTCGGTCTCTAACGAGCTTGTTTTCTGCACTAAGTAAATTCTGCATGGCCTCATCCACATCAGACGGGGCCCTTTGACCAACTTTAACCTCCATTTCCAGTTGGTTTGTTGAATCAATCAGTCTTTGATAGCTTGCTTCAGTAATGTCCACTCTATCCCTTGCCTGCAACACACCATAGTAATCACTTATAATACCAACTACAAACGTCTTGCGATAGCGGTTGAATGTACGAATCCGATATAAAACGGTTCGCTCGGCCTGGGTCAGGTTTTCTCTGGCTACCTTGCCGGCGCCGGCTCCCAGCAAAGGCACGGCCACATCGCCGCTTAAAACCGAACCCAATGTCGTTCCTGGGTCGCCGGTGAGAAAGCGTGCCCAATCAATCGCAATGCCAACATTAAATAACACTCCGTCGAGTAACAAAAGTCGTTGGTCAACGCCTCCGGAAGTAGTAAGCTCTACATCATCTCCATTACTCTTATTGTCTGTGTAAGTGCCGTCTATAGTACCAAACCATTGTCGTGCATAATTATGTCGAGTTCCCGTTAAGCTGAGCGCTGAGAGATAAAGAGAGTCTTTTTGAGATTGATATTGCCTATTAAATTTTGTGGCAATTTCAACTGCCTGTTGAAGATTTATAACACCTGACACCGGTATCATTTCTGTAAGTTCGACGTCATTTGGTGATGCCGGGTCATTATAATCACTAATTGTATAATTGGCTTTTATACCGAAGTCATCCTGCCATTTACTGTCGATAATCTTATAAACTTCTTCATCGGCATCGGCTTTATACTGCTCGGGACTACACGCACCGGTAAAACCAAGGATAACAGCAATACCAAGCACCCAGCATAACAACTTAACAGGCTGAAACTTGCAGAACATAAAATTCTTCTCCAACACAGTTACCACTTATTAACATCATATTTGTTCAAATTTCGCTCATTATACAATAAGAAATTAGAAAAGAAAGAAGAAAAACCAACTTCGCAAGTGCTCCCAATTTCGGATGTTTTGCCGTAAGTTTCACGCCGCAGGTTCCGGTAAAATCTACACTTTCATCAACTTATACGCCTATACCAAAAAGATAAGGCAATTCCATTGTTAATTGTTAGTCGTTCATCGTAAGAGTTAGACGCTTTCGCCCGTAACAATATTGCTAAAAAATCTGCAAATGTTCACCACAGGGCGCACTTCCCCAGAAAATGGCATCTAAATTTTATTGCAAAAAGGGTCAATTAAGTGTAAATTAACAGGTAACTCTAAACTGGCGGCGTAGCCAAGAGGCCTAAGGCGACGGTTTGCAAAACCGTTATTCGCCGGTTCGAATCCGGCCGCCGCCTGTTCGTTCTTATCTTCAACCAATAACCAAGGCGGATATTATGAAAGTAAATATCAAAAATCACATTCTGGAACTCCTCGATGGCGATATTACCGAAATGCAGACCGACGCTATTGTCAATGCCGCCAATGCTCGATTGATTTTGGGCGGCGGGGTCGCAGGGGCAATCAGAAGCAAAGGCGGTCCCGAAATCCAGCAAGAATGCAACACAATAGGCGGAACATTCGTAGGCGGTGCTGTGATAACCGGTGCCGGCAACTTGAAAGCAAAACACGTAATTCACGCCGTTGGGCCTCAGATGGGCGAAGGAAATGAAAATGAAAAGCTAAAAAATGCAACCCTGAACTCACTTAAAGTAGCCGACCAAAATAATCTAAAAAGCATCTCCTTCCCGGCAATCAGCGCAGGCATCTTCGGCTTTCCTATCGAAAGCTGCGCCGAAATAATGCTCAAAACAACTATCGATTATCTCAAAGGCCAAACCGGCCTGGAAAAGGTCGTCTTTTGCCTCTTCGGCAACGATAGTTACCAGGTCTTCGCAAACCAGCTTAAGCAGGAAATCTCAGACTTGTCCTTGAGTGGAGCGAAGGAATGAGGGCTGTGCTACTAAACAAACATTCGCCAATCGAAGAAAAACCTTTAGAGTTTGTTGATTTACCAACGCCCACCCCGAATGACAACCAAATCCTCGTTAAGGTTTCGGTTTGCGGCCTATGCCATACCGACCTCGATGAAATAGAAGGCAGACTAAAGCCAACCAAACTTCCCATAGTGTTAGGTCACCAGGTAGTCGGAACGGTGGCGGATAAGGGAAAAGCCGTAACCAAATTCAAAACCGATGAACGTGTCGGTATCACCTGGCTTTATTGGGCCTGCGGGACGTGCAGTTTCTGTCAAACGGGCTGCGAAAACCTCTGCGACCAGGCCAAATGGACCGGCAAAGACGCAAACGGCGGCTATGCAGAATATATGGTCATTTCTGAGGACTCCGCTTACCACATTCCTGAAAGATTTTCCGACTCCCAGGCGGCCCCGCTTTTATGCGCAGGCGTAATTGGTTATCGTGCCGTAAGTTTATCCAAAATTACGGACGGTCAAATTATCGGCCTATTTGGTTTCGGAGCTTCAGCCCACATCGTTATTCAGATAATCAGGTACAAATTCCCCAACAGTCCTGTTTTCGTCTTCACCAGAAGCGCCGAACACAGACAATTAGCCGAAAGCCTTGGCGCCGCCTGGACTGGCTCACCTGTAGAGAAACCGCCTGCGAAGATAAACCGCGCAATTGATTTCACGCCTGTCGGCCAGTCCATACGCAACGCCCTGCTGGTTATGGAAAAAGGTGGCAGACTAATCATAAATGCTATTCGCAAAACCACACCTGTGCCGCAGCTCGATTATGCCGAATATCTCTGGCACGAAAAGGAAATAAAAAGTGTCGCCAACGTTACGCGACGGGACGCAGGGCAATTTCTGCCGTTAGCCGCCCAAATCCCCATTACGCCACAGGTCCAGGAATTCGAACTGGAGCAGGCCAACGAGGCTCTAATCTTACTAAAACAGGCCAAAATCCGCGCCGCCGCTGTCCTGCTCGTCGGGGCGAAGTCCGACGCAGCCCGGAAGGTCCCCAAATAATAAATTTAATCGCTTCGAAATCGACCTGAATACGGTCACTCCGAAGCAAAAACACTAAGCCGCTGCGCTGTAACAACCAAGACAAATAATTTAGCAAAAAAACTATCCGAGGCGATTGAATTTGCCAGACGAATTTGGTATCCTAATAGAAGGAAAGCACAGTGGTATAACTGTGCCAAGCTCCAATGAAATTAAGTAGCAAACACTTATTATTGCACTTGAGTTAAAAAGAAAATAGTTAAGGCTTTTTTGAGATGGTGGCATAATGGAGACTAAATTTAACGTCTTCGAAATTCTCCAAATAGCCGAAAAAATCGAACACAACGGCGCCATATTTTATCTTAAAACGGCTGAACTGTTCGATGACCCGGAACTTCGCAACATATATTACTTACTGGCCAACTGGAGAGCCAGGCACGAAAAGATTCTCGCCCAGAGGAGAAAACGGTTCTCTGAAAAGACCGGTGAATTCGGAACTTTCGACCCCGATAATTATGTCTTGTCAAATCCAGACGTCATGGCAGGTCTGGCCGTGTTCTCACACAAACCAGACTCATCAGGAAAGCCGACCGGAGAAGAAAGCAGAGAGCAGATAGTTAAAGATGCTATAAGAAGAGCAAAGGAAGCCATCGTTTTCTATAACGGATTAAAGGACTTTGCTCGCGACCCGGCAAGCGAAGATACCATCGATAAGATTATTAAAGAAGAGAACCGCCACATCCGCCTCCTCACTGAACAATTAGAGCAGCAGTAATCGACCACCAATCAACGGTTACCCTCAGTCGCCGACACAGCAATACCAAACTGCAAAAGCTGAAATCCTCATATACAGAAGCAGTCGTATCAGCGATTGTACCTTTGGCCTTTATACTCAAAGCACAGCTTAACGGCTGATTTGCTACTTATCAGAGCCGGTTCCAAGGTTTTGCTGTATCTTCTCGTAAATAACACGTGACCTCTCCTCGTTGCCGAACGTGCCTGATTTAATCCTGAGCTCGGTAGCATTGTCAGCCCCTGGTTCCAACCGTACTGTAACGGTCTTACCATCCGCAACTTTGCCGACAATCTTAGCATAAAAGACATCTTTGGCTGTCTCGGTAATCTCTATCTCCAACTGCTGGAGAGCCGTCACCGTCGCCCCATACACGCTGTTCAAGTCCTGACCGGACACAGCGTAAAGTTTGCCCCTTGAATAAACAGCAGCATCAGCACCTATCAAGTTAGGTCTGCCACAGCCACACACAGCCAGCAACAAACCGGCAAGCACAGAAAGTTTCCAGATTCCTCTAATTGACATTTTTACACTCCTTAAAAAAATTTCATATTTACCCGTTATTTATCGTCAATAACTCACATTGTCAACACTTTATTTAAATTACTCTCATCATCGGCAGCGAACAAGCTGGTCCATATCTACCTGAAGGTGAGGAATATTTGTTTTCAGGTCCTCGATAAAACGCAAACCGTCTTTCCAGTATCCCGCCGTGGGTCTCAAATCAGAATGAAAACCGGCAAAATAACGATTTATATTGTGAACTAAAAGTTCCCGCAAATATTTGCTTACCATTGACGCTAATGACACCGGCAAAAATCGCTCATCAGCACCGACAACGAAATGCAAACGCATACCTTTACCACCGGCTCGCAATTCATAGCTGCTGTCCGCCGGGCTCTCACGGAGAATCTTCAATTCCATATCGCTAAACATCCGCTGAAGATGTTTCCGATAGCGGACCCGTCCCCCTTGCCTATCGACTATAATTTGCAAATCATCGCCCGCAAAATTATCAAAAGCCCGCTTTATAAGCCGCGAGGTAGCGGTGAAAAGCACATTAGCTTTGTTCTTCACCGAAGCCACCATTTTGTTGTAGTACCCAACGTCCAGACAATAGCTTTTCAGCTCTAACAGTTTGATGCCATTTGAGGTCATATCGTCGGCTAACACCGCCGAGGCAATTGTCCTGTCAGCAGCATCAACCGAAAGACAATAATTTCCTGCACCTTGGTACCACGGATAAGCACTTATTCGCTCGAGGCAGCTCGGACATAATAATTCTATAAGTTCGGTCAACGTGGCCGGCTCTTTATCGAGACATTTCAAGGACCCCAGTACCGTCCGCTCAAGTTGCTTGATTCCCACTGCTCTGCTGTACGCCTTCTTGCTGTCGGTAATGAGCATTCGCCCCGCAAGTCGTTTTCGCCTATTGCCGACACTTTTTCTCAAAATTTGCCACAGGTTAGTTGTTAAAAGATGGTGTGGGAGCGTAAAAGTGCTCGACGATACGACCAACGGCCCCAGTATCGGCCCAAAGCCGGCTTCATCAATTCCTACCAGAACAACCATCCGTGGAACTCCTGCTATCCATAACAAAGCACCTTCGTTACACTTGCAATCAACTTTCGTATTACATTTTCTAGATAAATTATAGCTGCTGCTGTCCCTAAATCAATAGCGATGTTGATATTCTCACAAAATCTGTCAACACAGTGTCTTTACGGCATGTCTGGGCAAATCAGGTTGCTTTTTATTTTATTCCAAATCAAGAAAATTATTGCTAACTGATTGCATTACTGCAACCGGTTGTGTTATAATGACGTCAGACAAGCTCAGCAGTGGAACTTGTCAGATTTAAATTGGAATGTGGATACACACGCTTCTAACAGGCGTGTCGAATTGGAAAAACCTTTTTCAGAAGAGAAAGGAGAAATTTATTATGCGCAAAGAAAACGGTTTTACATTAATAGAGCTTCTGGTGGTGATTGCCATTATCGCATTATTGATGGCGATACTGATGCCGGCACTACAGCGGGCGAAAAAGCAGGTATGGGGAATTCTATGCAGATCAAACCTCAATCAGTATGGCCTGGCGGCGAGGATGTACTTAGACGATAATGAGGGCTCTTTTCCTTATTCATTCTCCTGGCTCTACGAAGATGGCGGTAGAGGGTGCCGATGGCACGATGCAAGTAAGAATCTTAACCAAAACCCGAACCTTGGCGGCGAACTTTGGCCCTATCTGAAGGACAAAGATATTCACATGTGCCCGGAATTCAACGTTGTTGCCAGAATGATGGGCTGCTATCTTTGTGATGGCACAACAATCCCTATCGAACCTCAATATAGCTACGAGATGAATTCCTACCTCAACGGTGACGCATGGGGGGCGGTGCCCGCACAATATCGTACCAACATGGAGAATGTTCGGAAGGAGTCCCAGGTAAAGAATCCGCAGCGTGTGTTTTTCTTTTCTGAGGAGAATACGTGGGCTATTCCGGGCCTTAGCAACGTTGGAGTCAATGATAACAATTTACGTGCCATACCTCCCGGTACCACTGATTGCTTCGCCACCTACCATAGCGCTCCGGGCGGGGATCTGAATATGGGTTATGCCAATGCGGTTTTTGTTGATTCGCATGTCGAACAGGTCTCAGCACGTCCGAATCCCAATACTTTTATTTTAAGCTGGCCAAGCGGACCACCGATACCGGATTGGTAAGGTTTAGCGCCATGTTCAAACGAAATGGTTTTACCACATTAGAAATAGGAATTCCAAATCGGGAAAAGGGAATATTTCTCCGAAAGGAGTCCTTAGGACTAACGGGGTTTACATTAATAGAGCTTTTGGTGGTGATTGCCATCATCGCATTATTGATGGCAATATTGATGCCTGCACTACAGCGTGTTAAGAAACAGGCAAAGGCAGTTGTCTGCCAGGCAAACCTTCATCAATGGGGTCTTATCTTTTCGATATACACCGATGATAACAACGGCTACTTCAGTAAGGCAGGCGTACACGGCACAATGTGGATAAGCACGCTGCGGTCGCACTATAAGGAGCCAGAGTTGCGCCTCTGCCCGATGGCCACGAAACCCGCCGTCCCACAGGGGGCAGGTAAACCATCGGGAGGAAAGTTTTTGGCCTGGGGCTGCTTTAACAAAAGCACCAGCGATAGACTGATGGAAGGAGATTGCGGCAGCTATGGCATAAATGCCTGGGTCTATAATCCACCGCCCCAAGTGAGCAAATTTATGACACATCCGACTGTAAATAACTGGAGAAGTGCCAATGTTGAACGTGCTGGTAATATACCATTGTTTTTGGACTGCACCTGGTTTGGAAGCTGTCCGGAGCCTTTTGACCAACCTCCGGAATTTGAGGGCAACTCACAGGTAGGAGTCGGGGGCAGTTCTATGAAGCGTTTCTGCATCAACCGGCACGATGGCTTTATAAACAGTGCTTTGTTGGATTGCTCTGTCAGAAAGATAGGACTCAAAGAGCTGTGGACGTTGAAATGGCATCGCGAGTATGACACGACAGCGGCCTGGACCATGACCGGCGGCGTCCAGCCATTCGATTGGCCACAATGGATGAGAAGGTTCAAAGACTACTAATCTAAAATATAGTGAGTAGTTAAATGGTGAGTAGTGAGTGGTAGCCAATTAACCAATTAACTAATCCAGGGGTGAGTAGTAATTTTGGTGAGTAGTTAAATGGTGAGTAGTGAGTGGTAACCAATTAACCAATTAACTAATCCAGGGGTGAGTAGTTAATTGGTGAGTGGTTAATTGGTGAGTAGTCAACTCACCACTCACTACTCACTATTCACCACTCACTACTCACTGATTGGTTAATTTATGTGCACGCGAAATGGCTTTACCCCGTTAGAGGGACCCCGCCTTGCGGGAACCCAAATAGGAATTCCCAATCGCCAAAGGGGAAAATTTCTAACGGGGTTTACATTAATAGAGCTTTTAGTGGTGATTGCCATCATCGCATTATTGATGGCAATATTGATGCCTGCACTGCAACGGGCTAAGAAACAAGCAAAGTTTGTTGCCTGCCAGTCGAACCTGCACCAATGGGGTCTTATGTTTTCGATGTACACGGACGATAACGATGGCAGGTTCTTTATGCCGACGCACGGTAACACCTGGATAGGGCCGATGAAGCCTTACTACCGCGACTGTAAAGACTCGCTCTTCTTATGTCCAATGGCCACAAAGCACTATACCGAGGACCTCAAACAAATCCCCCCGGACACCGTTCTTGATAGCGTCACAAAAAGACGTTTTTGGGCGTGGAAGTACATAGGGGGTGGTACGAAATTTCACGCGTGGTTGTTACTTGAGCCTAAGCTTTTCTGCAGCTACGGCCTGAATGACTGGGTTATGGATTACTGGTCGACTCCCTCCAACGTGGACTCCCTATGGAAGACTTGCGATGTTAAGGATGCAAGTAATGTGCCGGTGTTCCTGGATTGCGTTTGGAGGGGCGCGCGTCCGCACTACTTAGACCCACCTCTAATAGATAACGATTATCCGCCTAAGACCCCGCTGGGTTCGGACGAGAAATATAGTGCAATGCAGTATTTCTGCATCAACCGGCATAATGGAGGCATAAACAGCCTTTTCATGGATTCGTCCGTCAGAAAGGTCGGGCCAAAAGAGTTGTGGACGCTCAAATGGCATCGATATTTCAATACGTCAGGTCCCTGGACCAAAGCCGGCTATGTCAAGCCGGAGGACTGGCCACAATGGATGAGAAAGTTTAAAGATTACTGAGAACGAGCGATTGACAACAAAAGCCCTCTTTGAAGCCGCTACTTAGAACAAGACTTCTCAGGTTCTTTATTTGACATTGTCCCCAAGTGCCGGTAGAATCTTCTGTCCAAAAGTCATAGTTTATCACAGTGAGGCATAGTATGCAGTTGAAGTTAAAGTTTCTCGGTGCAGCTCAGAACGTTACAGGTTCGCGACACTTGTTACAGGCCAACGGCACCAGGCTTCTTGTGGATTGCGGCCTCTATCAGGAACGGCACTTCAAGAAAAGAAACTGGGAGCCTTTTGAAGTACCACCTGATAGTATTGATGCGGTTCTTTTAACTCACGCACATCTGGACCATTGTGGCTTATTGCCGAAGCTGGTTCGGGAGGGATTCAAAGGTAAGATATACTGTACTGCTGCCACTGCGGAGATTGTGCAGATAATATTATTAGATTCGGCTAAGATACAGGAAGAAGACGCTGAGTATAAGCGCAAAAGACATAAGCGGGAGGGTCGAAAAGGCCCGTATCCGGAGGTCCCACTCTATACTACCGAAGACGCCGAGGCCTGCTTCCCACTTTTTTCGCAGATTGAATACCGCAAGTCCATAGATATTGGCGATGGAGTAGAAGCGACTTTCTATGACGCCGGTCACGTCCTCGGCTCTTCCATCATAAGGGTAAAAGTACACCAGGAGGGGCAAGAAAGGATCATTTTGTTCTCTGGTGACATCGGTCGGCCCGACAGGCCTATCGTATGTGACCCGGCTTCTTTTGAGCAGGCTGACTATGTTCTCATCGAGTCCACCTATGGCGATAGGGTACATCAGGGACCAGAAGACACGAAGCAAATGATTGCTGAGGTTATAAACTCGACGAAAAAAGCCGGAGGTAACATTATTATCCCAAGCTTCGCACTCGAACGCTCGCAAGAGGTTTTATATTACATAAACGAACTACTGCTCGAAAATGCGATACCGCACTTGAAGGTCTTTTTAGACAGCCCAATGGCTGCACGCATTACGAAGGTTTTTCAACGGCACCGCGAGCTGTTTGACGAGGAGATGACCGAACTTGTTCGGCAAAACGAGTCGCCATTTAGTTTTCCGGGACTGAAAATGACCGGGAAAACTGAAGAGTCAAAGGCAATTAACCATATTAAAGGAACGATTATTGTCATTGCAGGCTCCGGGATGTGCACAGGCGGCAGGGTAAAACACCACTTGGTCAACAACATCACCAATCCACAGAACACAATAATGTTCGTAGGGTATCAGGCGTTCGGCACCCTTGGCAGACGAATTGTTGACGGTGAAAAGCAGGTTAGAATCCTCGGCCGGGAGTATCCGGTCAGGGCAAGAATTGTCCGGATAAATGGTTTTTCAGCCCATGCTGACAGAAACGAGCTTTTCAATTGGTTAAGCGAACTGAAAAAGCCTCCCAGAAAACTTTTTGTCGTACACGGCGAATCCGAAAGCGCACGCCATTTCGGCGATTACGTCAGTCGTAAAACCGGCTGGCAAGTAGCTGTTCCAGCCTATCAGGATGAGATTGTCCTGGATTAGTTAACGCGAAGTTTGCGGAGAATATCCCAATATGCTCCCCGCTCACCCCTTTTGATTGCTTCTACAAGTTCCATATTGTCATTATAATTATGGTCGGTTGATTCCACGCTTTTATCTGCTTGTAGAGCCGCCGGCTCCGTTGGCTCAAAGAATCTTTTATCACTGGCAATTAAATCCTTTATGAGCCTGGCCGGCTGTGGACCTAAAGCCTGCGATATATAGAAGGTTGGCTGGAAGAGATCGACAGGCCCGGAGTACCTTCGGTGGATATTAGGATTTGTCTCCGGTGGGCCTTCGATTGCCACCATGTTGGCCATTTGGGTGCCCGGATAGACTCTGATACCAAGTGGCGCACCCGCACAATCAGGGGCAATTTGCTTAATAAAATCGACTGTCTGCGAGACTGTTTCCGGTGTTTCACCCGGCCCACCGAGCAGTAAGTCTATCATAACCTTTATGTCATTGTCACGGCACAAACGCACCGCTGAAGCAAGGTCGTCCTTGAGGTGATCTTGGCTATAAGTCTTCAGCATTGAAGGACACGCAGAATCACCAGTGAAGTTAATACCTGTACAGCCGGCTTTTCTCATAGCTTTAGCAAGCTCGGCATCGAAAGGTACTACCGCCATATATGTGTACCAGCTTAAGCTTTTTCCAATCGAGCGTCGATTGAACTCCTCACAGACCGAGTATGCGTGCTTTCGAGGGATGTTGAATTCAGAGTCGCACAAGTGCAATACCTCTACTCCCTGGGCTATAAGCGACTGGGCTTCATCAGCAACTTCTGAAGGCTCTCGGAGTCTTATTGTCGGGCCTTTAGTTAAAGGGTCGGCACAATAAACACATCGACGGTCACAGCCGCGTTTCGTCTCAAGACCACACTGACCTCCTTTTTCGAAGTAAGTCAGATTATCGACTTGGTCTCGATTGGTCGGCAAAGAAAGTGATGTAGGCCAGGATGGCCGATTGCTGTAAATCTCTCCATTGCATCGCCAAATTAATCCATCGACGCGTTCAAAGCGTTTTGCTTGCTGTAATTCGTTGACAAGTGAAACTATCGCCTGCTCACCGTCACCACGAATACCGAAGTCGGCGCCGGTATATTCGACAATACGCTTGGCAAAAATGGAAAAGCCGACCCCGCCAATTACGATTGGCGCATCGGTCATATTTCGTATTCCACGTATAGTCTCAGCTAAGTCAGGGACAAACCATTGAGCGCCCGGCCAAAAACAATCATCCGTGTTGCGAAACGATATCCCCACCAACTGCGGGCTATGGGCAGCAAAATGCTCCTGAAGCATTTTTGATGGGTCATCAGTTAGGCATAAATCCACTATCTCTACATCAATACCGGCTTTTCTAGCGCTCGCTCCAATATAATCCAGAGCAATGGGGCCTATCGGAGGGACCATTCTGTTTGTGTTAATCAGCGTCAACATACATCTACAATAATATGTGTATTATGGGGTGGTCAGACTTAATCCTGGTCGCCTTGCGACTTTTTCTTACGCTCTGCAAACCAGCTCAGCAGTATGCCCAATTCAAACAGCAAATACAACGGTATTCCGAGAGTTATTTGAGAGATTATGTCAGGCGGAGTGGCCATGGCCGCTGCTACAAAGACGCCGAGGAAAACAAATTTCCTTGACTTCTGAAGGCCATGGACTGAGACCAAACCTGTCCTGTTTAAGAAGAAAATAGCTACCGGGGTCTGAAAAGCAATGCCAAAAACCAGCATCAGCATGGTTACAAAAGATATGTAATTCGCGAAAGTAAAATTGGAGCTGGCGCCGAGGACTCTCTCGTTGAACTTCACAAGGAAACCAAGCGTGAGCGGCGCCACTACAATTATGAAGAACAAAGCCCCCGTCACAAATAGTGCCGCCGAAAAAGGTGCCGCCAGGTGAACATAACGTTTTTCATTCGGATAAAGTCCAGCGGCCACAAACATCCATAACTGATAGAAGACCCACGGTGATGATAGTATCAGACCTGAGATTAAAGCAATTTTTATGTAGCTGATAATACCATCGGCAGGGGCAAGGGTTTGGAGGACGAAATCTTCACCCATAATGCGTACAATGGGCTTTGCAATGAAGGCTATAATTTTAGAACAGAAAACAAGGCAAATGACCGCACCAATCCCCAGCCCAACCAGTGCAAGAATCAAGCGCGAGCGCAATTCCTCAAGGTGGTCGCCCAGACTCATAGTGCTATCGAGGGGGTCTTGTTTCTTCTTCTTTTTGGTCTTGCCCATTTCAATCTGGAAGGCGAGTCTGAAGAAACTTTCAGCTCAGGTATGTTAGCTCATGGTCTCGGATTCATCCAACCCGGCGGCGTCCTTGACCTCGTTTACAACCTCGTCCTTGAGCTCCTTTACATCACTAACCAAATCATCCTTGGTTTCTTCTACTTCGTGAACTCCCTTCTTGAACTCGGTCAGACTCTTACCCAGACCGCGGGCAATCTCGGGCAGCCGTCTGCCGAATAGAAGAACCGCGATAATAAGAATAATGACAAGCTCAAAAGGCCCGGGCGTCCAAAACGCCAGATATTGCATATATTCAGTCATTTTTTATAGTCTCCTTATTCATCTATCGCAGTATTATAACGCGACTTTAGTTTTTTGTCAATAATAACAATGCACTAGATTTAATTGACACAAACACCAGCGACAAGTATAATCCATTCCGGTTTCAAGGTCAAGTAAATTACTTTTATTTGGAGTTGGCTATGTGTTCAGTGCCAGGCCTAAATAAACGTCCTCGTCTCGGCGCTCGTCGGGGCGGAGCCCGCCGTAGCCCGGAAGGCCGAGGCCATAGCGGGGTCGAATCCGTCATAAGTATCCTTCTATTAGGGCTTCTTCTTCTCATCGGCCTGGGGGTATTCATAAGGCAGTTCGATGTGGATATGGGTCGATTCGGCATTGATACAACCACCGCAGGCCCATTATTGGAACAAACAGAACCAAACATGCAAGAACCGGCCTTAGACGCTCTGATGCCTGACGGATTCAAAAAGTTTTCAGAAATTGAAACGTATGACGCTGGAAATCTTTACGAAAAGATTAACGGCAAAGCCCCTTCTTATACCGAATCCGGCTTTGTGAAATTATTTACTCAGCGATTTATAAGTAAGGACGACGAAAATCTGTGGATGGAGCTTTTTGTTTTTGATATGGCTGCCATCAGAAATGCGTTTTCGGTCTATAGTGTGCAAAAAAGGGCCGATGCAGGGATGCTCGCCTTTGCCAAGCCTCAGCCCTGTTACAGGACCAGTAATGGATTGTATTTCATACACGGCAAGTTCTACGTTGAGTTAATCGGCTCGACAGAATCTGTTGCTCTGGATAAAGCAATGGCGGAAATCGCCGTAAAATTCGCAAGCCAGAAAATTGTCGATGACGATAAGATTACTGAATTCGCTTTGTTTCCAGAAAAGGACGCTGTTCAAGGCAGTTTCAAATTATACCTGGCAAACGCCTTTGGATTTGATGCATTCACCGATATTTTTACTTGCCGGTACAAGCTCGGCGACGAGACGATCACCATGTTTCTTAGCAAGCATCCTGACCCACAGGATGCCCAAACTACCGCCGAAAGCTACTACAATTTCCTGATTGAAAACGACGCTACAGACAAGCCGACAGCCAATAAAACACTTAAAGACATTGGGGCCAAAGTTCTTGATTTTTACGACACTACTGAAATTATTTTTGCAATAGGGCCGTTTATTGGCGGCATTCACGAAGCTGAAAATCAAAAGGCCGCAGAAGAATTAGCAGCCAGACTGCTTGACAAACTCAGTAACACGGCAAAGACAATTAAGAATGACTGAGCAAAATGTTCAAAATTTTGCCCGTACTCGTGTTACTCGTGAAACGGGTACGAGTGGGCGAAGGCAATTTTTAGCTCGGACCGGCAAAGCGGGAATCTCGCTCGCCGCTGCCGGTCTAATTTCTTATCAACTTTACGATAGATATGGCCCTACAACCGGTGTCGATGCCGATTCACTCGTAACTTTGCCGGACTTCCGGGTACCGGACAAACTCGGCCAGACAATGAGCATTGTCAAGGGCCCCGACAGAAAAGCAACTGCCAACAAAGCAATAGAACTGCTCGGCGGTATAGAAAGATTTGTTGGGGAGGGCCAAACCGTTGCGATAAAGCCGAATGTCGCATTCGCTTCATCGCCGATGCTTGGAGCTACAGCCCATCCTGAACTCGTGGCTGAGGTGGTGCGCCTGTGCTACAATGCCGGAGCAAAACAGGTCATCGTTACCGACAACCCAATCAATGACCCTGCAAGCTGTTTTACATTAAGCGGTATCGGCAAGGCGGCCAGCCAGGCCGGCGCCAAAGTCGTACTCCCAAAGGCACATCTGTTTAGACACACTACTCTCGAAGGTGGTAAGCTTATTAGAAATTGGCCTGTATTTTTTGGACCACTTGAAAATGTGGACAAATTGATTGGCATCTCGCCGGTAAAAGACCACGCCAGGGCCGGCGCTTCGATGAGTATGAAGAACTGGTACGGCCTTCTGGGCGGCAGACGGAACATCTTCCATCAGGATATCAACACCATCATTGCTGAGCTGCCTATGATGGTAAAACCAACGTTGGTGATACTGGACGGCACTGAAGTTATGATGACGAACGGCCCAACCGGAGGCTCCGTCTCGGACTTGAGACGCGCAAATACTCTGGTCGCAAGCACTGACATGGTGGCTGCCGATTCCTACGGATGCACACTTCTGGACCTGACAGTCTCAGATTTGCCTTACCTTACAAAAGCAGAAAAAGCCGGTGCAGGAACCACTGATTATGAGTCGCTCAAGCCGGTATTTGGGACAGTGTGAAACCTGCCTTTGTAACAAGACTTCAAACGATATAATATGATGAAGATAAATATCCGTTTCAAATAAAGTCTAAGGAAAAGTTGTTGTGAGTATTTCACGTTTAATCGCAGGCATTTCAGTTACAACCATATTAACCATAGCATCCTCTGTCCCGGCCTTTGCACAGGAAACAGTTATCGTTCGGCCAAAGGAAATTGACGATATCCTGACAAATCCCGGAATCGGCTTTATGACCTTTCAGAGATTCAACGGCGATGAGTTAAATGTAGCTAAAGGTTGGACCGAAGGCAAGCCTATCGTTTATCAGGAATTTGATGGGAATTTGGAAAACAAAGACTATCCGATGACGACGATAGCGTATTTCCGAATTTATTGGAAGTTCATCGAACCTGAATTGGGCAAATATCGATGGGACTTAATAGATAAAGCCCTCGAAACAGCCCGCCAGCGAGGCCAGACTCTGATGCTGCGCATAGCACCATACGGAACAGGGACTCAAAATGATGTCCCGGACTGGTATCGTGCACTGGTTGGAAAGAGGAAAGATTTGCCGGTGAAGAAGTGGCAGGTTGACCCTGAAGACCTACGGTACGTCAAGCATTTCGGAAATATGATAAAAATTCTTGGCGAACGCTATGACGGACACACAGACCTTGAAAGCGTGGACGTCGCGATTGTCGGGGCGTGGGGTGAAGGTGCAGGCTCTGCTCTGTTGACACAGAGAACAAGACAGGCACTGGTCGATGCCTATATCGACTCCTTCAAGAAAACACATCTTGTTATGCTCCTCACTGATAAGGAAACAAACAGCTACGCGCTTTCCCAAGCGGATGTCGGCTGGAGGGTAGATTGTCTCGGAGATATGGGTGGGTTTAGTCCCACTTGGTCGCACATGAACGATTATTATCCACAGGCAATCATTAACTTCAGAGTGCGGGATGCCTGGAAGAAAGCCCCGGTAACGCTTGAGGTATGCTGGGTGATGCAGCACTGGAAGGATATGGGCTGGGATGTTGACCACATAATCAATGAGTCGCTCAAGTGGCACATTTCTTCTTTTAACGCTAAATCCTCGCCCGTGCCGAACGAATGGTGGCCTTCAGTCAACAGGTGGCTGAGGAAAATGGGCTACAGATTTGTGCTTCGCAAGTTTACGTACCCGGCGGTCCTGAATCCAAACAGTAAACTGTCTTTCACTTCATGGTGGGAAAACAAGGGTGTTGCACCTTGTTACAAAAAATTCCCTCTTGCTATTCGTCTCAAAAACGATGAGAAAACTGAAATCTTAGTCACCAATGCCGATATCAGAACCTGGCTGCCGGGCGACAATCTTTATGACGACACCGTTTTGGTTCCATCTAATATGCCTCGGGGAGAATATGACCTACAAATCGGCATTCTCGACCCGCTGTCCAATAAGCCCAAGGTTAAACTTGCCATAACCGGAAAACAGCCGGATGGCTGGTATTACCTTGGAAAAATAAAGATTCGAAACTAAGTGCTCAACTTTCACAGCTCTGAAAGTATGATTATGAAAATTGTTACAGTTAGACGGATAAGCCAGGCCTTCTTTTTCTCGATGTTTGTCTGGTTCTGCGTAGTCAGCACCGTAGGTGACAAATTCTGGCAGTTACGAGGTTGGCCGGTTAACTGGTTCTTGCAGCTCGACCCATTAGTAGCGATCGCCACAGCGTTAACTACCCACACGCTCTACTGGCCTCTTTTGTGGGCGCTGGCTACGATTGTTTTAACAATAGTGTTCGGACGGTTCTTCTGCGGCTGGGTTTGCCCTTTCGGTGCTCTGCATCAATTCGTTGGTTATCTTGGCAACCGTAGAAAAACAACAGCACAAAAAATCCGGCTAAACAAGTACCGAAAGGCCCAGTGCATAAAATACTTCATTCTCATATTCTTCCTGTTCATGGCCGCTTTCCCATCACTCGCCGTTACTTTGCAGACTGGTTTGCTCGACCCTATACCGCTGGTAACCCGTTCTTTTAATCTGCTGTTGCTGCCAATTATTGATAGAACCGCTAATTTTGTTTCAGTAACGGCCCGCTTTTATGAAGGGGCCTGGCTGATACTTGCGATATTCCTGACAGCCGTTCTGCTTAACCTGGTTATCCCGCGGTTCTATTGCAGGTTCGTCTGTCCGCTCGGTGCATTGTTCGCCATCATCAGCAGGTTTGCTATCTGGCGTATCGGCAAGAAGCAAAGCGAATGTTCCAATTGCAAACTGTGTGATAGGGCCTGCGAAGGCGCCTGCGAGCCGAGCGGCAGTATAAGAATAAGCGAATGTGTCCTTTGCTTTAACTGCCGGGACGATTGCAAAGATGAACTGATAGCTTACCAGACAAGACCGTCACTGGCAGGCGAAATCACGAACCCGGACGTATCTCGCAGGGGCTTCGTGCTTTCATTAGCCAGTGGTATCTTTGCAGTACCGGCGGTTCGGCTGAGCAATAAATTAGGCAGCAACTGGTATCACAAAGTTATCCGACCACCCGGCGCATTACCGGAAGAGGAATTCCTGAAAAGATGTATCAAGTGCGGCCAATGTATGCGGGCCTGTCCTACGAATGTCATCCAGCCAGGCGGTATCCAGGCAGGACTGGAAAATCTCTGGACACCTGTACTGAACAATCGTATCGGCTCAAGCGGCTGCCAGTTGAACTGCGTAGCTTGTGGCCAGATGTGTCCAACCTCAGCTATCAGGCCGATTACGCTCGCCGAGAAACATGGACTTGGTGAATTTGCTGAAGTCGGGCCAATCAAAATCGGCACCGCCTTTTTTGACCACAACAGATGTCTTCCCTGGGCGATGGATAAGCCCTGTATTGTCTGTGAAGAAAACTGTCCCGTCAGTCCCAAGGCCATTTATACCCAGGAATGTTTCAACACGGTGCGAGATGGAATCTTGACGACAAGAAAGGTTACTGACAATATCATAGAAGTTGAGCAAACTATTGTGCCGGGTAATTTCGCCGGCGGCGATTACTACTGTGCCGTGCAAGGTGAACAACGCAGGAAAATCACAGCAAATACGGAAAATTCTCTGGAAATCTCTCCTGATGGACAATTCGTAAAAATACTTGTCCCAGGCAGTAAAATTGAGGTTCAGGTCCGCTTGCAACAGCCTTTCGTTGATATTGAAAAGTGTATTGGCTGTGGAGTATGCGAACACGAATGTCCTGTAAGCGGTAGAAAAGCCATAAGGGTCTCCGCAGTAGGTGAAACAAGAAGTGCAGATAGAAAGTTATTGCTAAAACGCTGAGTTTTTGGAGGTTAGCACGATTAAAGAAAAACAGAACAAAGTCAATAGAAGAAATTTTCTGAAAGCTATGGGGGCGGCGGGGCTGGCCCCTGCTTTCACAGGAGTAACAAGAGGTTTTGGTTCGGCTGAAACAACAACCAAACAAAATGCTAAAAAAGAAGACAAGCCCAAATACCCACAAGTCCCACGACGCAAATTAGGCAAGACGGGGGTTGAAGTTCCATGTTTGTCCTTAGGAGCAAACAGACTTGTCGATAACCAAATCCTCTTAAGAGTTGCTCTTCAAAGAGGTATCAGCTATTGGGATACCGCTAATAGCTATACTGGGGGAAACAGTGAGCTTACCATAGGCAAATTTCTTTCGAGGAACCCGGAGGTCCGAAAGAAGCTGTTCATTGTCAGCAAGGCAACGGGAGCAAGAACAATAGCGGATGTGGAAAACCGTCTTCAAACCTCTCTTAAGAGAATGAATACCGAGTATATCGATTTGTATTATGGCGTGCATGGGCTGTCCAGCCCTTCCCAGTTGACAAACGAATTGAAGGAGTGGGTCAAGAGCGCAAAGGAACGCAGACTTATACGCTTTTTTGGTTTCAGCACCCACAAGAATATTGACCGAAACCTTGTTGCTGCGGCCAAGCTCGGCTGGATTGACGCGATAATGACAGCTTACAATTTCCGTTTGATGCAGGATCCTAAAATACAGGGTGCGATTGAGACCTGTCATAAAGCGGGCGTCGGCCTAATTGCAATGAAGACTGTGGCTCTTGATGTACAGCAGCGCAGAAGAGTTGAGAAAGGCGAGGAAATTGAAACGGAGGAGGATAAAAAACTGCTCAGTCATTTTCTGGAGCAAGGTCTTGCTGTAGAGCATGCAAAGATAAAGTTTGTATTGGAAGACAAAAGGATCAGCTCAGCTTGCGTAGGGATGAGTAATGTTACTAATCTAAAATCAAATGTTGAGGCAGCGCTCAATAAAACCAAGCTTACCCAGGCCGATAGAGAGGCTCTCAGGGAATATGCCCAGGCAACCTGCAGCAGTTACTGTACCGCCTGTGCGCACATTTGTGACTCGGCTTTGCCGGATGCGCCTTACGTTAGTAATATTATGCGGTACTTAATGTACTATAACAGCTATGGTGAGCAGGCCGAAGCAAGAAGACTTTTTGCTCAGATTCCCACCAATGTAAAAAACAAACTGCTCAGTATGGATTATAGCCTTGCAGAAGCCCGGTGTCCGCAGCGTTTGCCTATACGCGAACTCGTGGCCGAGGCAGTCAGCAAGTTAGCCTGATTGATATTGTTTAGTTTTTAGGAGTTTATTGTGATGAATGAAGAGCAAAACACAATCGATAGAAGGAATTTCTTAAAGACAGTAGGCGCAGCCGGTTTAAGCTCTGTTTTGGCTTCTACTGGAGCAATAGCGAGCCAAAACCTATCAAACGCCGAAGAAAAGCCAAAATACCCGCAGGTGCCGAGGCGGAAGCTGGGCAAAACAAAGGTTAAGATTCCATGTTTGTCTTTTGGAACCTATCAGGTTGACGTTGAAAACCAAATCCTGCTGCAAAAGACTCTTCAATATGGCGTTAATTTCTGGGATACCGCGTATGACTACGCTGGTGGAAACAGCGAGCTTGGCATCGGCAAATTCATTGCCAAAAATCCTAAGATTCGAAAGAGCCTGTTTCTTGCCACAAAGGCATCGAGTTCAAGAGCTCCGGAAGAAATGGAAAAACGGCTTGCGACTTCTTTGGAAAGGATGAATACCGGCTACATTGACTTGTACTTTGGTCTTAATCAATGCTCAAATCCTGCCTGGCTGACCGATGAGGTAGGCAAATGGGCCAAAAGCGCAAAGGAGCGAAAGCTGATACGGCTTTTCGGTCTCAGCACACATCAGAACGCAGCGATAGTCCTTGCCGCCGCCGCAAAGCTACCTTGGATTGAGGTGATAATGACACCTTACAACTTCTACTTGACGCAGGACCCCAAACTGCAGGCCGCCATTGATGCCTGCCATAAAGCCAGTATCGGCCTTATCGCTATGAAGACCCAGGGAATGGGCCAGAAGATTAAAACCGAAGCCGACAAAAAGCTGGTCGAGCACTTCCTCCAGCGAGGTTTTACCAAAGAGCAGGCCAAGATAAAACTCGTACTGGAAGATAAAAGGTTCGCCTCCGCCTGTGTCGGGATGAAGAACGTCAGTGTTCTAAATTCCAACGTCGCGGCAGTGCTCGACAAAACCAAACTCACCCAGGCCGACAGAGAGGTTTTCAGCCAATACGCCAAGGCAACCTGCAACGGCTATTGTGCCGGCTGCGCATACATCTGCGACTCAGCCTTAGCCGACACACCTTATGTTAGCGATATTATGCGGTACCTGATGTACCACAACAGTTACGGCGAGCAGGCCGAGGCAAAAAGACTTTTCGCTCAAATTCCCACCGGCGTACGAAACAAACTGCTCGATATGGATTATACTCTCGCCGAAGCTCGTTGCCCGCAGCGTTTGCCGATACGAGAGCTAATCACCGAAGCCGTCAGTGTATTAACCTGATTGGCATTGTCTTAGCCCCAGGGTGCATGTCATCTTTGTAGGTAAAAACCACATTTTTAATGGGTGGCACGCTCAAACTTTGTTTGGGCGTGGCCTTGCAGAGATGGCTTTTCCCGCTTCGGCCATCCCCAAGCCCCCCTGCTTCTGCAGTTATTTCTTCATGACAAACAGATTACAATCTGATAATCTAATGCTTACGACGCGTGGCAGCCACTGAGCGAACACAGTGAGCGAAGTGGATGGTAGTTCCGGAATCTGATAATCTAAACCTTACGGATGCCATCCTGAATTAGCCGTAGCCCTGCCTGCCCTCCGTAGTTTTAGCGAAGGGGGGAGCAGATCCGAAGGGGTAGCCGAAGGATTGAAGCATCTGTTTAGAAATCCTTATGCGAGATACGAAAGGACCTCGATGAAAGGGAACAATAAATCTTAGGATGGGCAAGATATTCGGCTGAACTCAGTCGAAGCTCTTGTTTGTACATGCCGTATAATGCAACGTAAACCGAACCGCATGGGCAGTCCACAGGACGCCTTGCGGTGGAGAACCTGCCCATCCTACGGGGTTTCCTGTTTATTTTGGAGAATATCTGTAACGAATTTGTGGTTTTATTGTCTGTTGTGTAGACGAAGCATTTTATTATGCTCTAAAATGCGAATGTGGTCTCATCATCTCATCGCTTGACAAGCTCAAAAGCTGCCATAATCGTGTTTTTGGTACTTTTCAGGACGATAGCGCTTCGGGAAAAAACCGGAAAACATTATTAAGACAGATTTGATATTCTATTAGAAAAGAAGCTCAGCGGTGTAGCTGAACAAGGATATACAATATTATATGGGAATCCCGAATGAAGAGAAAACGTTTCTTCATCGTATCCTTCTGTGCAGCCCTGCTTGCTGTGGGCATTCTGGTCACAACGCTCCGACATAAGCCGCAAGTTCTTTACAGGGCTACGGTTCTGCCGTCCCTTGGCGGGGACTTCTCCTTGCCGTGCGCCATCAATGATCGAGGGCAAATTGCAGGGTTCTCGGAGGTTGCGAAGGGTACTTACCATCTCTTTCTCTGGGACCGCGAAAAGGGAATACAGGATCTGGGCCACGTAGTCAACCGTCACGTGTATATCAATAACGCTGGTCAGATCGCGGCAACTGTGCGGGACCCGAACGGTCACGAGCGTGCGCTTATCTGGGACTCAAACCGCGGCAGGTGCGTCCTTCCCACGCTGGGTGGCGAGAGCGCAACCGCTCATGGAATCAACAACCACGGTCAGGTCATCGGTGCCGCCGAGACGGCTTCCGGTGTCTTACACGCCTGCGTTTGGGATGTGGCCTCAGAGATTCGCGACCTGACCCCGTCCAGCAAAGACCGCACGCGCGCCTGGTCCATTAATGACGCCGGCCAAGTCGTCGTTTTCGCGCCGGGCGCTCCGCTATTAGTCAATGCAAATGAGGGCGTAACCTCTACCTCTCCGCGAATACCGGTTCGCGGACTGATTGAAATCAACAACAATGGTTATATCGCAGGCCTATTACTGGTGGGACAGCGCAAGTTCAATGTTGCTATCTGGCATCCGGATTCGGGCCTAAAGAGGATTGTTCAACTAAATGCGGATTCGCCCGGCATACCGAAAATGAATGACGTCGACCAGGTGCTCTTCACGAAGGGCCGACAAGCAACAGTCAGACTGTTTGGCCGAACATTGTTCTCTACTCACGCCAAGAACTATCTGCAGGACCCGAAGCGTGGTCGGCTTTCTCTTGATGGATATCTTTCTGTCGACAGGTATGAAGACCTCTGGCTGACCGACCTGAATAACAAAGGCTGTATCGTGGGCGCCGTGCAGTCGACAAGGGATTCACGCAGCCGCGGCGTGATCTTGGAGCCGATACCCGAGCAGTGGGACAAGTGACAGTGGGAATAAAGGTGTCCAGTACTTTTTTGAGTTGTCATGGGCAGGCAGGAACGCCAGCAACAAGAGCGGAGGTAAGAGAGAATAATGAAAGAGATACCGTTAGCCCCGTAAGGGGTCCTGTGGGGCAACGGCCAAAACGCAAAGGTTGATAACGTTTATGCACGATGTCATTATGGGCCTTGATACGTTGGAAGACGAGTAGTTGAATTGAGCATAAGAGGCAGAAAACACAGAAGACAGAATAAAGAATATGGAATTCGTAATGTTTAGCCCGCTGGTTTACCCTGCGGGTTTTTGTTTAAACACGAGAATCCAACTTTAGCTCACTTTAGGCACTTTAGTTCACTTTAGCTCACTCCTCACTAACGAGAATCCAGAATCCAGTGGGGAGTCTCGGAGATTTTTCAGGATTTCACTCGAAATCTAATCTGTTTTATGGTATAATACACATCTAACTATGGATGGTTCATAGTTCATAGATAACAGACATCTGACTTCAGACTTCAGATAACAGACATCAGGAGGTTACCCAAATTGTCATCGTTTCACAAAACGCCGGAAAACCCGGCTTTTTTGTCACATCAGGCCGAAATAGCGGAGAAATAGAGAGTGAGTTTTACTATAAATTATGCAAAACAAACCCAATCAAACCCAATTTCAAATGCCCACAAACCCATCAAAGGAGCGGGAAGAAAAAAGGGTGTCAGGAACTTTTTCTGGCTCTCAGTCGCCAAAAAGATTGAATTTTTAGATGGATGTGATATTCTATTATAGTGCTCTCGAAAAGAAAATCACAGTTTGCACGCAGTTAAGGAGCTTTAAAATAATCCAGCACCAATTGAAGCGCTTTCGTTACCAGACAATTGGTGCTGGATGATTTTACTCGCGGTAATTTACTACCCCCAAGGGTATATTTTGGAGTTTAATGCGACGAAGGAAAGACATAAAATCGACAGAAGAAATTTTCTCAAAACGGTAGGGGCCGCGGGACTGGGGCCTGTTTTGGCCTCAACCAAAGCAATATCCCAGGAAAAAACGCAAAAACCCAGGCCTACACCGGTCCCGAAACGCAAGCTGGGCAAAACAGGCGTTAATATCCCGTGCCTGACTCTTGGGACAGCAACATCAAATTTTGTCCAGAACCAGATTGTCTTGAGAAACTCGCTTCTCCGGGGTGTAACTTGTTGGGATACAGCTACCAACTATGCAGGGGGAAATAGTGAGCTTGGCATAGGTAAATATCTCTCGAAGAACCCAAAAGCTCGAAAGAAGCTGTTCATCATCAGCAAACCATCGGACATAAAAACGCCTATGCCGGATGCGGCAGATATAGAGAAACACTTACAGACCTCTCTAAAAAGAATGAATACAGGATACATCGATTTATATCTTGGCATCCACAACATACTCGGTCCTGCCCAGTTGACCAATGAGCTAAAGGAATGGGCACAGACTGCAAAGAAGCGAAAACTGATAAGGCTGTTTGGTTTCAGCACCCACAAGAATATGGCTCAATGCCTTGCCGCCGCGGCCAAACTCAACTGGATTGACGCTGTAATGACGGTCTATAACTTTCGACTGATGCAGGATGCCAAAATGCAGGCCTCTGTTAAAGCGTGCCACAAGGCCGGTATTGGTCTTATCGCTATCAAGACACTGGCCGCCGGCATCATTGCCAGATGGCTCAGACAAGACGTGAAAGTTGAAACCGAGCAGGATAAGAAACTCATCGCACATTTCACGAAAAAAGGCTTTACTGCCGAACAGGCAAAGATAAAGGTTGCGCTGCAGGATAAAAGCTTCAGCTCCGTCTGCGTAGGTATGGGCAATGTTACTGTTCTAAATTCAAACGTTGCCGCTGTATTGGATAAAACCAAACTCTCGCAAGCGGATATGGAGGTTTTTAAGGAATATGCCGCAGCGACCTGCAGCGGATATTGTGCCGGCTGCTCGGATATCTGTAACGCAGCCCTGCTCGAGACGCCTTATGTCAGCGATATTATGCGGTACTTAATGTACTATAACAGTTATGGCCAGCAGGCCGAAGCAAGGAGTCTTTTCACTCAGATTCCCACCCATGTAAAAAACAAACTGCTCGATATGGATTACACCCTCGCCGAAGCTCGCTGTCCGCAGCGTTTACCGATACGCGAGCTAATCGCCGAAGCCATCAGTGTATTAACCTGATTGGCGTCGTCTTAGCCCGGATTTCCCAGATGAAGTTGTGCAAAGGAAATAAAATTTGTTAGAATAGAGCCTATAGAAGGCGTTTGATTGAGTTTTCGTTATAACAAATTGGAGAACCCAACCGGCGTAAAAAAACTGCATGAAGTGACGGAAAAGATTTGTAAGGAAAAGATTGAGGGGTTTGTTATTTAACATTACCTTACTTGTTAGAAAATTAAGCTGAATCCCAAAATAGAAATGAATAATAATGGCATTCTCCTCGAAACAAGAAAATGATTATGAAAGCCAATTAGAGCAAATTGCTGGTGAAGTTGATAGTTATATTGTAAAGACCGATGGATCATTGGAATATTTCAGGGAACAAATCAAACCGTTAGCTCAGCGATGGAAGGCTTATTACGAAGCTGTTGATAAAAGAGAAAAAGAACTTTTGGATCATTGGGAGAAAGTTAAGAAAAACCCCACGCTGCAAGACAAGAACATAAAACAATCTGAAAAGTGGGAATGGGACAAATTTTATCTGTGGAATTTACCTATTGGCTCAGACGACAAAATTCAAAACCCCAAATATTACATGCCTGCTAAATTAACACCTATATACCTAAAGAATCTGAAAGGATATATAGACCGCAATAAAGAAAAACTTAAAACCTTACTATTCTCCAGCAGTGAGTGCAAAAGGTTGCAAGACACTATTGCTGATCAAGAACACAAATACAATGAAATAGAAACTCAATATAATAAACTTACTGACGAACAACAAGAAAATGACCGTTTTTTTGTCGAAGGGATGTGGTATCGATATGTGTATTCTTTGGAAGAAGAATCCGAAAAAGTTTTTGGCTGCTGGAGACCACCGCTTACTCCACTACCTGAGCATCCACTTAAAATACTGAAACCTGTAGAGTCAGGATATCAAAGAAATCAGACACGAAAAGAACTATCAGATGTAAGTGCGCAGGAGGAATATGAGCGATATTACATTTTTCTCTCTTCTGTCCACGACAATTTTTTGCAGGGTGTTAAAAAAATCACTGAAGGTATTTGGTTGGATAACCTATCGATAGCAGTTTTATGTTGTTTAGATAGAGGTCATGGGGACAAAACAGCATTTCTTAAAGCAGCGTTAGGAAGAGTTTGTCAATCAAACCATAAGACTGACAAAATGAAAGAACAGGAAAAGCCGGAAGGGAATATGCTTATGATGTCGGCGAGATCAAGAAAGGAGAATTGGGAAGCAATAAGAAGCGAATATGGCATCAGCAAGAAGGATTTTGGCAAGAATATTAACTTCGTGTCAGATTCATTCAAAAGGAAAATAATATTTCGTGATATTGAACATGCGTTTGTTTTAGCATCGCAAGGTTTCCCTAAGCCAGCCATTATTTTAGCTGGAGGTGTCATTGAGGAGTTACTAAGGCTGTACCTGGAAAATAAGAATATTCAGCCGAAATGCGATAAGTTCTTTGCCTATATTGAAGCTTGCGAGAACAACAAACTTCTGAAACGTGGGGTTTTTCGTCTGACTGATTCAATAAGGGACTTCAGAAACTTGGTTCATCTCGACAACGAAAAAACAAAACGATATACTATATCAAAGGCAACAGCAAAAGGTGCAGTTGCGTCCATATTTACTATCGCGAATGATTTCCAGAAAGTCTCGTCCAGCTAACAAATTATTCTGTCTGGCGAGGGCGACCGCGCCGCTGATTTCCGACGTTCCGGTGAATTATGAGATAGAAGACCTCGACGAGCCGGTCGGAACAAAAAAAGCACTTTTTTGGCCATTTTTTTGTCCCTTTTGTGCTTTTTCGTGGCCAAACAAAATCCGTGAAATCTGCTTGCCCCGTGAGTTTACCCTGTGGGATAGCGAAGCGTTATCTCACTATATTGGGGGTGTCAATCCGTGCCAGCGAAAGCGGGTATCCGCGTCTAACAAGAACCCTTCTTAGCCAGCTTCTGAAAAAGGCCATTTCGATGGCCTTGTGGACGAAAGCAATGTTCTATGATAAAGCTTGCTTTAGAATTATAATTTGCCGAGAACACCAAGCTGCTTAAAATCTGTGTTAATCTGTGTAATCCGTGGCTATATTTCTTTGCGTTAGAATTATTTTTTCCCCTTTTTTCTTTTGACTTTTGTTTGATAATATGTTATAATACGCAAATGTTAGCCAGCAGGCTAACGTAAACCGCCTGTAGGCGCCGGTTATAGCGGAGAACCGCACGAATCGTCCCGCACCAATTAGGCTGCTGCCGTAATTAGGTGCTGGACACGCCAAAAAAGTCGAAATTTCAAAAGTTAAAAGGCAAAATTACGCAAAAACACGGTTTTGGATTTGTGTCATTTAGACTTTGAGATTGTTTCGGATTTAGAGCTTAGAATTTCGGATTTCAGACTACCAGATGCAACCTTGGGCTACGATCTATGCAATACGCAATACGACATACTCTATACCAGAATCGAGTATCCAGTTATTTACGTGCCTATAAGGCACCTCTACATCTGTCGAGAACCCTCTACAAATCAGCTACTTTTTATGCAAAACAAACCCAATTTCCGAAAAGTCAAATGAATATAATTCCATATAATACAAAGGATTATGAGAATAAACACAATTGGACACTTGGTCAAAACAAACCCAATTCAAACCCAATCAAACCCAATTTCCAAAAAGCCCAAATGAATGTAAACTTAACTTTAACAAAGGATTACAGAAAAAAAGATGATTTCGCAGTCCGAAAAAACAAACCCAATTCAAAGCCAATTTCCGTAAAGGCCAAAATGAACGTAAACGCTTTTTCACAAAAGGATTATGAAAATGTAACCGCCTTCAGGCCCCAAAAAAACAAACCCAATCAAACCCAATTTCAAATGCCCACAAACCCATCAAAGGAGCGGAAAGAAAAAAAGGGGTATCAGGAACTTTTTCTGTCTCTTTGTTGCCGGAAAGGATATAATATAGTGCTCTCGAAAAGAAAATACCCGCTTGTCTCCGAATGTCGTAGTCGGGGATACAGATTAGCGTTTGTTTATTTACTACCCCCAAGGGTATATTTTGGAGGTTAATGCGATGAATGAAAAACAAGATACAATCGACAGAAGGAATTTTTTAAAGACGGTGGGCGCAGCCGGATTAAGCTCTGTTTTGGTTTCTACTGGAGTAACGGCTGGCCCAAACCAGTCAAATGCCGAAGAAAAAACGCAAAAGCCCAAATACCCACAGGTGCCGAAACGAAAGCTGGGCAAAACAGGCGTTAAGGTGCCACACCTGTCTTTCGGGACACTCAGGGTTGACACTGAGAACCAAATCCTGTTGCGAAGGACTCTTCAGTCGGGTGTTAATTATTGGGACACAGCATATAACTATTCAGGTGGGAATTCGGAGCTTGGCATAGGTAAGTTTCTCGCCAAAAACAAGGAGGTCCGAAAGAAATTATTTATTGTCACTAAGGCATCGGGTGCAAGGACCGTAGCAGACATGGAAAACCGTCTTCAGACTTCTTTGAAAAGAATGAACACCGATTACATTGATTTATACTATGGTGTTCACGGACTAAGTGACCCTGCTCAGCTAACAGATGAGTTGAAGCAGTGGGCCGAAGGTGCGAAGAAACGAAAGCTGATACGATATTTTGGCTTCAGCACGCACTCTAATCAGGCCAAATGCCTCGCTGCTGCGGCCAAGCTCGACTGGATCGATGCGATAATGACGAGATACAGTTTCCGCGATATGCAGAAC
>Ga0209979_1000442_pt1 | contig 56727 bp, 42 predicted proteins | sample AnhtaG_FD_183114 | JGI IMG/M metagenome (GOLD analysis project Ga0209979, IMG submission 183114) | Deep subsurface microbial communities from Anholt, Denmark to uncover new lineages of life (NeLLi) - Anholt_01485 metaG (SPAdes) (version 2) | ecosystem: Environmental > Aquatic > Marine > Oceanic... | reverse complement strand
AAAAGTGCCAAAAAGCGTGTATCGCGTGCGAACCAGAGATCATATAAGCCAGCGAATTGCGATTGACATGCTACGAGATGCACATGCTCGTGGCCGCAACGAAACCGTGAACGTACTCCATAATACAAGAAAGAGAGCACTGCTGTGCCGGTAAATTTGCTACAGTCTCCAAAATCCAGATGTTTTTTTTCACCCCTTCTCCCCGCCCCTTTATTCTTTCACTTCGACATTCGATATTCCTTCCCTCGTCCCTCTTCTATCTCCCGTCTTCTGTCTTCTGACTTCTGCCGTCTTCGACATTTGAATTTTGGTCATTCGGATTTGTTTCGGATTTCGGATTTGCAAATTGTTCATTTCGAGCAATTTGCGCGGGGGGGTATGAAAAAGTGGTACAAAAACGGTACGTTTTTGTTAATTTTTGTTAATTTTTGCGAATTTCCGTTAATTTCCGTTAATTTTTTCCAATTTTTGCGCTCTTCTTGACAAAAACCTGCGTGTTTGCTTCGAAAACCCGCACGTTTGACTGATTTCTTGACAAAAAACCTGCACAAATGCTTCGAAAACCTGCGCATTTGACGCGAAGTTCTTGACGTGCCTAAAAGCCCCCTTCACACCCCCCAAAACCCACGATTTCCCGCCTAACTTCGCCCATTCCCGCTAAATGGACATTTGTGCCATCTTTAGTAAGAGTTTACACAGGCCGCAACAGCCAAACCAAAGAAGCCACGCTGACAAACGGTGCGGCAAATCAACATTTGTGTTTACGATAATCAACGTTAATCATAACTATTACGCAATAAACCCGTTGCATCTCCCGAAACAGTGCCGCCGGATACACAATGTTGATTTTCCGCAACACAGGCCTTTAACCCGTATAAGGGGTGCGTCTCGGAAAGTTGAAACAGAGCTTATGAGCGTTATTTAAGGTTAGTCTGACTGGCTGCTTTTGGGGATAGACGGCCGAGTCAGCCTCAAAGCTTGTTCTTGTGCGATTCCGGTATGAATTTTGCTCTACTTGATATTGCAACGGTTTTGGTAGAAGGGTGATTCGAAAAGGTGTCATAGGGCACAAAGGAACAGGGTGATGGACGAAACAAACTTAGAAGACAAACTTAACGAACTCGTCAATGAATTTGGTGGTATGGGTGACCCACGATACAAGAAGCTGGCTATGTTGGCCAAACAAGCCCGCAAAAGCCATAAGCAGCTTCAAGAAAGCGTGGATAGCCTGCAGGAAGCACTGGATTATCTGCGAATATGTATAAAATATCAGCTTTTCGACCTTGAGGCGACCCGCAGGGAAAACCAGTATCTGAGAAAACTGCTGGAGGACAAAGACAGCTAAGACAACAACACTGTCGGCTGTATTGTTTTTGGCCCGAAATGGGGTGTTTCTGCAAGGAAATGCCCCATTTTATTTGTGTGCCCGGCAGGGCACACTTACTTGGAGGTGGAAGTTCTCTACGGGCCCGACAGCGGGAGCAATCCCGCCTCCTGCCCGATTGCTGTCAATAAGCACTGTAATAGAAGCCGGCGGCATTAATTTGGTAACCTGTGACAAGGGCGGATGCAATCCCTACAGCCCTGCGATTCGTAGGCCGCGCAAACGTAATTGACAAAACAAAGCCGCCGGATACAATAGCCACAATTCACACCAGGAGGTAGTTGCAGAGTAACCAGAATGATTTGCAAAGAACTAAAAGACAAGAACGTTTTAGTTACCGGCGCCGGTAGTGGAATCGGCCAGGCTGCCGCAGTTGCGTTTAGCAAGCAGGGATGTTTTATCGCCGGCGAATACTCGGCAGTCAACGGCGGCTTGTATATGAGAGCCTAACAAAAATTCAGACTATTCATAGGAGAATGCGATGAAGACAGAACGAATACTACCCGCGGTGGGCTTTATTTTTCTGCTGTTCGTGGCAATTGTCGGTCAGAGTGCTGCGGCCGAGAAACAGCCCGATTACCTGCAGATTGTAAAATCATACGCAGATGCCTTGCTTGAGCACGGACGGGACACCTACGGGACCACGCACTCGCCACTAATCGCCTCGGCGCTGGATCGCAGCAAATTATCCTTGATGCCAGAGAAGCCCGACAGAATCGAAGGCATCCGAAACGGTGACCGCTCCCTCTATGGGGCGAATGTCTTTCACGACGAGGACCTGTACCAGGTGCTTTATGGCCTCACTGAGGCCACGGGCGAGAAGCGTTACGCCGAAGAGGCCAACAAGACGCTGAAGTGGTTCTTCGAGAACTGCCAAAGCCCGGCGACCGGCCTGATGGCCTGGGGCGAGCACATAGGCTGGGGCTTTAAGACCGAGACGCTGGCCTTTGCCAGAGGTGATAATCACGAGTTCTTCGGTGCCTGGGTGCTGTGGGACCGGTCATTCGATCTGGCGCCCGAAGCCTGTGTGAGATTTGCGCAGGGACTCTGGGACCATCAGATTCACGAGCACAGCGGCGAATTCTCCCGCCATGCCGGCTGGAAAGAGCATCGCACCGGTACAAAAAACGAATACCCCCGCCACGGCGGCTTTTACATCGCCGCCTGGGCCAAGGCCTACGAGGTCAGCAAAGACCCAACGTTCCCAAAAGCCATCGAGACCCTCGTGGACTATTTTGAGAAACACAGCAGCTCGCAAACCGGCGCCATTCCCTGCTCGACCAATCCCAGCCGGATTGAGATTATGTGGCCCGAAAGCAACCTGTCACTGGCCGTTGACTTGTGGGATGCGGCGGAAAAGGTCCCCGACGACCTGGCGCGCAAGATGCGCCAGAGAGCGTTGAAGAACGACAGGGTTTACCTTAGTCTGCCTCACGACTTCGGTCCCAAAGGCAAAGGTTTTGTCGCAGGCGCCAATGTCCACACGCTCCAGCGCCTTACCGAAGGGCCCTGGACGGATACGGCCATCTGGGCCACAGGGTATGGCAAGGCCACCGATGCGCAGATTGCAATGCTCTGCTATCTGCGTTACCAGCAGGTCAAGATGGATGGCTACAGAAAACTCATCCTCGATGCCGCGTCACGCTATCTGTACACCAAGCCCAATGTCAGAATCACTTTATATCCCGGTTCGATGGCCGATGCAATTTTTCACATGCTGGTCTCGTACAGGCTCACCGGCCAGCAGTACTATCTGAAGCGTGCCGAATATTTCGCGCAGCAGGCGGTGAAGATTTTTCTGGACGACAGCTCCGCCTTGCCCAGGGCCAGCTCCGCACACGACCATTACGAGACCATCACCGGCGGCGATGACCTGATGATGGCCCTGCTGGAGCTGTGGTCGGCAAAGAACCAGCCGGAGAAAAAACTCCGACTCATCTACAATCACCGGTAAGAGCCGTGAAGGAAGCAAAGAACAGGAAAGGTAAATCAAAATGGTCTATGAGGATTTGAAAGGAAAAAAGGTCTTGGTTACCGGCGCCAGCAGTGGTATCGGAGCAGCAACAGCAGTGATGTTCAGCGAGCAGGGCTGTTTTGTCGGCGTCCATTATTACACGTCAAAAGACGGCGGCGAAAAGACCCTCGCCAGGGTCAAGGAAAACGGTGACGGCGTTCTGCTTTGCGCGGATGTGCGCGACCAAAAGCAGGTCAACGAAATGGTTGAACAGTTCGCCAAAGAGGCCCACAGCATTGACATACTTATTAATAACGCCGGTTCCCTTATCGAAAGACAGCCCTTCGAAACCGCCACCGCTCAGTATCATGATGATATTTACGCCACTAATGTGCGCAGTATCCTGCTCGTGACAAAGGCTGCCCTGCCTTATCTGAAAAAAACCAAAGGCAATATTGTCAATGTCGGCTCCGTGGCCGGCCATACCGGCGGAGCCGGCGGCTCAGGCATATACGCCGGCACCAAGGGCGCTGTAGGTACGGAGACGCTTGGTATGGCAAAAGAATTTGCTCCCTATGGCATCCGCGTCAACAGCGTATTTCCCGGCCTTATCGAGACGCCGTTCCATGACAAGTTCAGCACGCCCGAGTTTGTGCAATCCTTTGCCGAGCGGACCCCGCTTGGCAGAAACGGAACCGCCGAAGACGTGGCCAAAGCGATATTATTTTTGGCCAGCAATGACGCGGCCGGGTTTATCACCGGCGAATATATCGCCGTCAACGGCGGCTTCTATATGAGAGCCTAAGAAAGAAGGTTGTCTTATGAATGTACTTATTTGTTTGCTTGGCGGAATTATCCTGGTGGGGGTGGACAAACCTGTAAAGAAACTGCCCTTCACAAAAGCGGAACTTCTGGATACGAAGGTCCGCACAACCTACGAGGGTGACTACCTCAATCGAACCGCCTTTCCGATGGGAGGTATCGGCAGCGGATGCATCAGCCTCTCCGGTACCGGCAAACTCATTGACTGGGAAATCTTCAACAAGGCCAACAAAGGTTATCAGCCAAAATTCACGTTTTTGTCGGTCTGGGCAAAGGCGGATGGGAAAGAGCCGGTTTTTAAGGTACTGGAGGGACAATGGCGTGGGCGTCTTGATGACCCGATAGGTCCGGAACAGACGGAGGCGCCGGGGCTGCCGAGGATGAGGCAGTGTAGGTTTGAAGGAAAGTTTCCCTTTGCCAGGGTGTATCTCGAAGACAAAAAGCTGCCGGTGACGGTCGTCATCGAGGGATGGAGCCCGTTTATTCCCGGCAACTCCCGCGAGTCCTCTTTGCCTGTGGCAATCCTCAATGTCACCCTGACTAATCCCACTAACAAAACAGTGGAGCTGGTGCTTGCGGCCAATGTGCAGAACAGGGCCGGTCAATACAACGAGGTGATTCGTGAACCAGGCTTTTCCGCTCTTTATATGCACGACGGCAAAGAGGACAGCAATTCCATGGTCCTTGCCACACCCGCGGCGGTCACCACCTGGCAGCAGAACTGGCGCGGCAGGGGCAGCTGGAAAAACAACTTCATGTGTCTGCAGCACTTTGTGAATACTTTTGCGCTGCATGGGTGCGTTTTTAACACTGGAAAAGCTGTCACTGAAAAAACCGAATCGACACAACACGATGACGTAAAACCGGCGGGTGATGAGAATTCAAAAGTGGGCTCGCTGGGAGTGCAGATGATACTTAAGCCAGGTGAAAAACGCACGGTGCCATTTGTGTTGGGCTGGTATTTTCCGACGATGGGGGTGCCCAGCGCCTGGGAGGGACCTGACGAAGTGTTCTGGAGGAACTATTATGCGACGCAGTGGAAGAATGGATTGCACGTAGCTCGTTATACCGTTGCGAACCTCGGACGGCTGGAGGAAGATACGCGGCTTTTTCAGGAGGCGTTCTTCTCGAGCACGCTGCCCGGTGTTGTGCTGGAAGCAATTTCCAGCCAGCTTTGCATACTGCGGTCAACAACTGTGGCACGTTATCCGGACGGCACGCTGTATGGGTGGGAAGGCTGTCACTTCAAAAAGAGACAGGGCTATGGTACGTGCAATCATGTGTGGAATTATCAGCAGGCGATTCCGTATCTGTTCGCCGACCTTCAACGGTCAATGCTGGACAATTTCATGTTCAACGGTTTGCGCGAATCCGATGGAGGCGTGATTTATCGGATGCCGGTCGGTCCGGGCGCCAAGGTACGCCAGAACGACAGGTTTACATCCGCGGCGGACGGCCAGCTCGGGCAGGTATGTCAGGTTTATCGTGACTGGCAGATCTGCGGCGACCAGGGGTGGTTCAAGGCGATCTGGCCCAAGGCCAAGAAGGCGCTGGAATATGCGTGGGTTGCGTGGGACAAGGACCGCGACGGCCTACTGGAAGGCTCGCATCATAATACCCTGGATTTGGATTTCAAGACTCCCGAGACCATGTGCGGCAGCCTCTACCAGGCCGCCCTGCTCGCCGGTGAACGCATGGCACGGTACGTCGGGGATGTAGAAGCGGCGAAAGAATATCGGCGTGTTTTCGAGTCCGGCAAGAAGCTCTCCGACCAGAAGCTATTCAACGGCGAGCATTACCACCAGATGCTGCCGGCGCCGGGGGCTTATCAACTGGGTGCAGGCAGTATCTCCGAGCAGATACACGGTCAGCTTTATGCCCGCATGTTGGGTCTCGAAGACATCTACAGCCGAGCAAATATCCACAAGGCCGCCGCCTCGCTATTCAAATACAATTATGTCGACAGCTCTTACGACCACATCAATACCAATCGGGTCTATTCGCTTGGCGATGAAGGTGGACTGCTGATAGCCTGCTGGCCGAAGGGGGGCAGGCCGGAAAGGCCGCTGCTATACTGTGATGAAACCCAGATCGGCTATGAATATCAGGCCGCTGGCAACATGCTTTACGAGGGCTACATCCTCGAAGGCCTGACCGTAATCAAATCGATTCGCGACCGATTCGACGGTAAAAAACGCAATCCTTACTGCGAAATCGAATGGGGCAATCATTATGCCCGTTCGATGGCCAACTACAACGCCCTGCTGGCACTGTCCGGCTTTCGTTATTCTGGCGTTGAGAAGATGCTGCGACTTGCGCCAAAGGTATATGAAAAAGATTTTCGAGTGTTCTTCAGTGTGGATTCCGGCTGGGGCCTGCTATCTCAGAAAATTGGCCCGAAAAAACAAACCGTGAGGGTCGATGTAAAGAAAGGCAAACTTGCCGTCCAAAAGCTCAATCTGATGACCAAGAGACCTGTGAAAAAGCTGGTCATCAGGAGCGGCCATCAAGTTGACGCCAAAGTACGAAAAGCAGTTAATGAATTCTGGGATGCAGACAAAATGATAACGGTGCAATTAGAAAACACCATCGACATTGTCCCAGGCCACCCACTGATGCTGGATGTGGTGTATTGAAGGTTAAGGAGACGGGCTTATGTGGAAGACTACTCTAAGCAAAGTAAAGACATGCCTTACCGCCATGCTTGTGATAACAATGTTGGCTGCCGGCTGCGCAACCCAGCCAGGTAATGACTGGCGCGGCAAACTCGCCGCCGAACTGCCCGTTCTGGGGCACCGTAACTGGATTCTCATCGCCGACTCGGCCTACCCGGCCCAAAGCCGGGCTGGTATCGAGACCATCGCCACAGGCGCCGACCAAATTGAAGTAGTCAAGGCCATACTGAAATCCGTGGACCAGGCCGGCCACGTCCGCGCCACCGTTTATCTCGATGCCGAGCTGAAATACGTCTCTGAAGAAGATGCGCCGGGAATCGATGCCTATCGCAAGAAGTTGACCACTCTGTTGGAAAAACGCGCGGCCAAGTCGCTGCCGCACGAAGAGCTGATCGCAAGGCTGGATGAGGCGGCAAAGACGTTCAGGATACTGGTTCTCAAAACCAACCTAACATTGCCTTACACTTCCGTTTTCCTTGAGCTGGATTGTGGATACTGGAACACCGAAGCAGAGCAGAAAATGCGGCGGGCGATCCGAGAGGCGAACAAACGGCAGTAACGCGATTCAGGGTTGCGAAAAGAATCCTTGCAATTTGCTCTTGCTTGGTGTATAAAGATTCGCGGCACAACAAACCAAGGGAACGAAAAACAGAGTGAGTTTGGAATGCGACTTGCTGCAAGGATGCAAAAAGAAAAGCAATGGGTAATCCGGCCTGCGGATGGCCGTTCTGCGCAGCTCGCGAAATCACTTAAGGTTTCACCCCTTTTGGCGCAGGTTCTAATCAATCGCGGAATAACCGATGCCCGTGCCGGCTCGGTTTTCCTGAGCCCGAAACTGACCGAACTCATCCGCCCGGAACTAATGCCGGGGATCAAAGCGGCAGCAGCGCGAATCAAGGAGGCCGTGAAAGACAAAGAAAAAATCAGTCTCTACGGTGATTACGATGTCGACGGAATTACCGGCGTGGCTATTCTCTGGCAGATTCTGACTTTACTTGGAGCAAATGTTGATTACTACATCCCGCACCGCGTCGATGAAGGTTATGGGCTGAATAAAGAAGCCATCCGTTCATTGGCTCAGGCCGGCAGCAGACTCATAATCACCGTTGATTGCGGCGTTGGCGCATTAAGCTGTGCCGAGCTTGCGGGGCAATTAGGCCTGGAGCTGATAATAACCGACCACCACCAGCCCGGCTCCGAACTGCCCAAAGCCGTCGCTATAGTGCACCCTGCTCTGGACGAATCCTACCCCAACCAGGATTCTTCCGGCTCAATGGTCGCGTTTAAGCTGGCCTGGGCAATAGCGAATGAATTCACCACCGGTGCGAAACTTGAGCCCGAATTACGCGAGTTTATGATAAACGCGACCACCCTCGCGGCTATGGGAACCATCGCAGATGTCGTGGACCTGCGCGGCGAAAACAGAATCCTGACAAGCTTCGGCTTAAAGTCCCTGCCGGACTGCAAACTCTGCGGCGTCCAGGCCCTGATTGAAGCCGCCAACCTTACCGGGCAGGGACTCGATAGTTACCACATCGGCTTTCGGCTCGCACCCATGCTCAACGCCGCGGGCAGAATGGGACACGCACGACTGGCGGTGGAGCTGTTAACCAGCGACAGCCCCACCCGCTCGACAGAAATAGCCGAATACCTCAAAGAGCAAAACACCCGCCGCCAGCAGCGCGAGCGAAAGATATTCGAGCACGCCTGTGAAATGATAGCTCAGCAGGGCCTTGACCACCCCGACCAAAGGAGTATTGTCATTGCAAGCGAAAGCTGGCACACCGGAATAATAGGCATCGTCGCCTCAAGAATAGCAGAAAAATACTATCGTCCTACGATAATGATTAACACCGGCCCCTCTGGGGACAAAATTGCTCAAGGCTCAGGCCGGTCGATACCTGGATTTTCTTTACTCGACGCAATCTCAGCCTGCTCGCAGCATTTAATCGATTTCGGCGGACACAAAATGGCCGCCGGCTTAACCATTGAAACCGAAAAAATCCCACAATTTACCGCCGATTTTGAAGACCACACAAAGCAAAACCTAAGCGAAAATGATATGGTCGCCAAACTTCGCATCGATGCAGCCGCCCCGTTGCGTGGATTTAACGAAGAAATGGTCAGAGAGCTGCAAATGCTCAAGCCATTTGGACAGGGTAATCCCAGACCGGTTTTTGCCACCGAAGGTGTTCGCCTTGCCGCTCCGCCGAGGAAGGTCGGCACAAAAGGCGAACATCTCCAGCTTGCAATAACCGACAATACAGCCGCGGTCCGCTGTATCGGCTTCCGCTTGGGAAAATTGGAGAAAAAGCTGCTCGAACAAGAATTTTTCAATGTCGCCTATCAGCCTCAGATCAATACCTATAACGGCAGCAGCAATGTCGAATTCGTCCTGGCTGATATACGATTTGAATAAGTCCCCTCCCGGCAGCAACGACAACGAATTAGGCTCATTCGGAAAAGGATGAATCCGTCCGGGACTGTTCTCTTCTTTCACTGTGCCCAAATAAAGTAAACACGACCCTGCTATTTCACGGTGCCCACCGCTTCTGCGTTAAGGCTGATTTTGAATACAAACGCGTACTCGCAGGGCTTTTCGGCAGGAAGCTCAATCTTCAAACCCGTATCGTCCCGGGACCACTTCAGCTTCTCTTTCGCTCCCAGTAACCTGACATCCGATATGCCCCCGGAGCTCAGGAACGTTCTTGTACTAAGAGACTTAATCGTCAGTTCCTTTCCCGGCCAGTCCAGACAAATCGCATACAGCACATTGGCCTTCGTGGTAAATCTGATGTCCTCAGCGGTAAAAGCGCTGAACTTACGTCCTCTTTTTTCCGCCATGTGACCGGTTTGTCCCTTTGTCGGCCCTTCCCCGTAAGTATGCCAGGGCCTTGTGTCGTAAATCGCCTCGCCGTTTATTTGGAGCCACTTGCCGATGCCGAGGAAAATATCCTTCGCTTCATCCGGAATCGTGCCGTCGGCCTTGGGCCCGACGTTAAGCAAAAGCACGCCGTTCTTGCTTACGATATCCACCAAATCATCCACCAGCGAATCGACCGATTTGAATTCATCGTTCTCAATATATCCCCACGATTTCCTGCTGATTGACGTGTCGGTCTGCCATACCATAAAGCGGATTCGGTCCAGCTTCCCCCGCTCCAGGTCCAGCACAGCGGTACCATCCGGGAACGCCTTTTTCTTGTACTGCAACACAACTTCCTTGCCCCACTGCGTCCCCTTGTTGTAGTAATACGCACCGATTCTTTTTCTGTAGGACTCAAACTGCGGCTCATTAAAACCAAAATCAAACCACAATATGTCCGGCTGATACCTGTCCACAATTTCAACCACCCTGGCATACCAGTGCTCAAGGAACTCTTTGCTTTGAGGAGCCTCCGCCTCGTGCGGCCTGCCATATAGCCCGGAGTATGCAGGATTACTCGTATCAAACTCGTCACTGTGAGCATAGTATTTCCAGTTAAACGCATAATGCGTCGATGCCCCCAACTTCATCCCCCTCGCTCTGACGGCTTTGCCCAGCTCACCGAGCACGTCACGCCGCGGACCCATCTGCACACAGTTCCACCTGGTATGACTCGAATCATACATCGCAAAACCATCATGATGCTCGGCAACCGGAACAACAAATTTTGCTCCCGACTTCCCGAACAGTTCCGCCCATTCCTGAGGATCCCATTTCTCCGCCTTGAACATGGGAATAAAATCCTTATATCCAAACTTCAACTGATCACCCCATTTCTTCTTATGGTGACCAAAGACATCTTCTTTCTTCCTGTACATATTCCGGGGATACCATTCACTCCCGTAAGCCGGCACCGCATACACCCCCCAGTGAATGAATATCCCGAACTTGTCGTCCTTGAACCAGTCAGGTGCCTTGTAATTCTTCAACGACTCCCACGTAGGTTCGTAACGTGCGTGAGAGCCTTCGTGCTGGCCTTTGTCCAAAGCCGGGACACAGCCAAGGGCCGTCAAAACAAAAACAAGTCCACACAAGACGATACTTCTGATACGCATTTGCTTCTCCTTCAAATATCCTTTTACCTGCAATCCAACGCATCAAAACCGCGCAACTACATTGCGTACTTACGTTTGGCAATTTTACCCAACAAAAATTGATTATTCAACCTTCCATCCTTGCCCTGTTAAAAGCCGTCGGATCTTTTTGTGGCGTTCCTTGTTGCCTCGCAACCTGGCAAGCCAGTACTCTTGTCTGGATTTTGTGCTCCTCGGTCCCAACCTACAGTTATGTCTGTGCCACCAACAGCGAGGAACAAATATTACCTTCTTGTGTCGTGGCAAGACGACGTCGAGTCGCCCAGGCAAATCGCGTCGATGCAGCCGAAACCGACCCAAAGAATGTTGAGATGGCCAAAGCTGCAAAGGTCAGGCTCGAGCAGCAGCTAAAGGCCGAAGCACAAAGACAGAGAACGTTTGAGTGTCACGAATGATTTAATTTTTGCTGAGAGCGGCGATTTTTTCTTTTAGTGCGCGGCAGGCTGCTGTTGGGTCGCCGACCTCGGTTACCGCAGAGCAGACCGCAATCGTTTGGGCACCGGCCTCTAAAACCTCTTCGACGTTGTCCAGCGTTATACCCCCAATGGCGACGTGGCCGATACCGGTATCGGCCAGCTGTGAGGTGCCTTGCCTAATGTATTCCAGGCCTACAGGCTTGGCGGCCGGCTTTGTTCCAGTTGAAAAAACAGGCCCAAGGCTTACATAGGCAGGGTACTCACTGCAGGCGGCACGCAACTGCTCCAGCGAATGCGTGCTCCTGCCGATGATTAGCGGGGCCAACTGGAGCTTGCGGGCCTGCTCAACAGGTAAATCATTCTGCCCAAGATGCACCCCATCGGCGTCCGCGGCAACTGCAATATCGGCCCGGTCGTTTATTATGCTCAAGATATTGTCGGCCTTGCAGACTTTCACAAACTCGGCGGCAAGAGCAAAAAGCTTATCGTCCTCAATGTCCTTTGCCCGCAGTTGAATGCAGTCGGCGCCGCCGGCAACGCAGCGGTGAGTTAAGGAAATAATATCCACGGGCAGGTTGCTGCTGATTATTACATAAAGTCTGACCTTCTTGAATTTCTCAGCGGCGCTACTGAAAAGGACGATGTCCTTTTCGAGTGTATAAGCGTTGTACCGCAAGTTTTCGATCTTTCGAGCCACCAAAGGGTCTATCGTTTGTGCTGTCTCGGCAAGCGCGCGCAGTGCCTCGGTCAGGCGTTTACACGCAGCAGTAAGACAATCTTCCAAGTTTTTACGTTGAAGCTGGTTCTCGATAGTTGTGTCAACACCAACATCGCCGAGCGTATCTCTGCTTGCGATAAGCCGGCCGGCGTCGAGTTTGCCGACAGCGGCTGAAAGCTCGTGGCGAAGCTGTCTGGCACGCTCGGTTAATGGCCCGCAGTTCAGGGCGAATCTGCAAAACTCCTCTATTACGCGAATCGCCTCGCGGCCGCGATTAAAGTTCGCATCGATAATTCTGTAAACAGCACGTTCCATAACGGCTTTGATTATACGAGCAGGGTCCGGTATCAGGTAGCAAAAATTAAACGAAAAAACAGGAGTGAGTTCGGACTGAACGTGCGAAAAGTGTTGGCGCCGCAGCAAATTCGCGGTATTATAATGGTGATAAAGCCCGGTTCCGGCTCGCCGGGATAGGGTGATGCAGGAATGGCTGCCGGGGCCAGCATAGTGTGGGTCCGGCTTCGTTAATCAGGAGTAGTTCGTATGCAAGATGAGAGAATCAGTAGGCGCAGGTTCATGCGTGAGGCCGCAGCAGGTGCGGTGGGTATCGCAGCCGGACTTGGCGCGGTGGGCAGGCCGGCAACAGCAAAGACGAAAGAGAAGATTCTGAACTACAATCCCGAAATGGAGTATCGCCGGCTGGGGAAAACGGGGCTGATGGTCTCAGCGGTTTGTATGGGCGGACACTGGAAGCGCGTTGATAAAGTGCTGGAGGCAACGGGTAAAACGTTCGAGGAGAACTGCCACGATATTGTCAGCCGATGTATTGATGTCGGTATCAATTACATCGACGCCTGCTCTACTGGGGAGGTGAAGGCCTACAGCAAGGCCCTTGCCGGGCGGCGCGAGAAGATGTACCTGGCACTTTCCGGCGGGGAGGTGCGCAACAAGAATTACCGCACGGCCAAGAAGCTGATGGGAAGGCTGGATTCACTTCTGAAGGACTCGAACCAGCAGTACACCGATTTGTGGCGGATTATGTGTCTGGAGCCGGGGGGCAGGCACTCGTTCAATACATCCTGTGAGCTCGTCGAGGCCCTTGAGAAAGCAAAGAAGCAGGGCAAGGCGCGATTCGTCGGGATTTCCTCCCACGATCGACGCTGGCTGAAAATGATGATTGAGTACTTCCCGCAACTTGAAGTGGTTCTGTTTCCTTACACGGCCAGGAGCAAGATAGTGCCGAAAGGAGGCCTGTTTGATGCATTAGAGAAGTGCGACGTTGGGGCGTTCGGGATAAAGCCTTTTGCGAGCAACTCGCTATTCAAGGGCAGCAGCGCGCCCGATGACCCGCAAGCTCAGGAGGACGACCGCCGTGCCCGTCTGGCCATCCGACACATTTTGTGCAACCCGCATATAATACCCATCCCCGGCCTGGTCGGCACCCACCAGGTCGACAATGTGGCAAAGGCTGTCAGGGAACGCCGCCAACTCGACCTGGCTGAGGCCAACGAGGTAAAAGAGGCTATGGACAACGCCTGGGCCAACCTGCCCCAAAACTACCAATGGCTTAAAAACTGGGAGTATGTGTAGAAAATCTCAGTCCGCCTGCGGCGGAGCCAACGTGACTTGACCTGAAGAATGTTTGTATGAGATATTTCAGATTCTGTTTATTGATGCTTGTCCTGACAGTGACCGCTGCGGGCATTAGCTGTAAGCAAAAGAACCGTGAGCCGCCGAAACCCCAGGTTAGCGACGAACCTCCCCTGCTGCTCGAAGATCACAATGAGCAGGAATCTCCGGCGCCGACCGACCCTGTTGCCGATAACAGCCGCTGCCACGTCTGCCACATAAACTACGCGGACGAGGAGTTAGCAGTCCTGCACGCGCGGGCAAATATCAGTTGCGAGCAGTGCCACGGCCCTTCGGATGCCCACTGTAGTGACGAAGATAACATCACGCCACCCGAGATAATGTATCCTTTGGAGAAGATCGATTCATTCTGCATAACCTGTCACCCCAAAGACCAGATCGACATCCAGCCCCATGAGCCTCTTTTGGAGGGCACCACCGAAAAGAAATACTGCACCGACTGCCACGGTGAACACCGCCTCAGCTATCGGACGCGAAAATGGAACAAGGCAACCGGCGAACTGATCGAGGACGACAAAGTGCGGATGATGACAGATGAAATGCTCGAGCAAAAGTAAGCTGAACTTTTTCGGTTCGCCCTTTTCAGATTGAACTTCAGTGTTTATAATCCTGTTCGTTCTGTGTTTCGAATTTGGAATTGAGTTTTTAGACTTGTACGTTGTTTTTTGCCGATGGCTTTTCAGAGGGAAAAACAAAACGTATCCGCAAGCGGGTTACTTCAGGCCCTTGCCGACGGAGACGACATCCAGTTGAGCAGGTGCACCATCACGGGCGTACTTGACATAAACCGTCTCTTTGACCCAGCTGAAAAGTTTCAGACCGAAAAACTTTCGCTAAAGCACAATCAAGACTGCAAAACGTTGACACTGTCTCAGTCGATAGTTTTTGATAAGTGTGTCTTTGAGGAAAACCTTGTTTTGGCCGGTCCCTGGTCGGAGCCGGATAGCGTCACGGTCGAGTTCAAAAAAGATGTGATTTTCAACAGTTCGGTGTTCAGGGGACAGGCTCGATTTAGAAACGCAGCATTTTACGGCACAGCCGGTTTTGATGGCTGCTCGTTTGGCGGCGTCGTCACCTTCAAAAACGTCACGTTCCACAAGGATGCGAAATTTAGAACGGCAGTTTTCGATGGTTACTGCCTGCTTGGCAACGCGGTCTTCAAGGCCTCCGCCAGGTTCGCGAATACACATTTCGTAAAGGGCGCGAATTTTTCGGAAGTGAAATTTCTCGGCCATACCGATTTCGGCGGCGTCTACTCCTCCAGCAGGTCGGTTCCGGTTTATGAATCGATTTTCTTTGCACGCCGGCGCTTCGGTGACGATGAAAGCTTTTGGCGTTTCATCAAGCAGTCCGCCCAGGAAGCCGGTTATTATCAATTGGCGGGCGAGTGTTTTTATAACGAGCGATGCGCCCGTCTCTGGCAGAAACTGCGAGGACCGGACTACGAGACTATCTCGCCGGAAAAGAAAATTGGCCGCCTGCTCTCGGGGCTGCGATTGCTGCCGGAGCTTATCTTTGGAAGACTGCTTTTCGGCTACGGCGAAAGGCCCGTCAGGGTATTGGTTGCAAGCGCGTTGATTATCATTCTTTGCGCGGTCTGCTATAACCAGCCGGGAGCGCTTGTTTTCCGGGACGGACCGACGAAACCATCGCTCACCCAGAGCTTGTATTTCAGTACCACAACGTTTACGACTCTCGGCTACGGTGATTTCTATCCTTCACCGCACGGATTCTGTCGCCCACTGGCGATGGCTGAGGCCGTGGCCGGCGGATGCCTGATGGCGCTTTTCATCGTATGCCTGGCGAAACGCTTTTCGCGCGGCTAAAGTTCCCCATTGAACCCCTCAGTGCTGCGTCTGTGTATTTCGTGGCCGTATTACAGAAAGTGCAAAGATTTCACTACCTTCCGAACGGCTCAGACAAATGTTCAGAATCAAAAAGCGTTGGCTGACGTGTCTGCTTTAGAAACAGATAACACAGCCGGCCTTCCTGCCAGGTCTGTCCCGCCAGTTCGCCCGCTCTTTCGCCTACACCCATATAGACATCGCAACGACCCGGCGCCCGTATGGCTCCGCCGGTGTCCTGGTCCAGCGCGAAGCCGCTGTAAGGGTCGCGAAAAATGCTGCGGCCTATCGCCCTCGGCAGAGTTGTGGAGATGAAAGCCAGGCAGCCACGCGGATAAATCGACTTATCGGTGGCGATGGTCCTCATCGGCGTCACCGGCTCGTTAAGACTGCCGCGAGGCGGGCCGTTTTCCTCCCGGAAGAAAACAAACCGCGGGTTCCGCTGCGTGTACATAGCGACTTGATTCAGGTGTCCCTTGAAATAATCGAGCATTGCCGACAGACTCATCTTGTCGCGGGCTATCCGTCCGTCTTTGACCAGCTCTTCGGCGACGCTGCGATACTCATGCCCGTTGCTGGCGGCGTAACCTACGGTGACAAGTTCGCCGTCGGGCATCCTCAGCTTGGCAGAGCCCTGAACGTGCGCGATATAAGCCTCGAACGGATTGCTCAGCCAAATCAGCTCTTTACCGTTGAGAAGGTTTGAGCTCTCGATCTGGGCCCGCGCCGGATACGGCCCAATCTGCCCGTCCGCTCCGCGTCGCCCGAGTATCCGCCCATCAGAACGTTTCACAAGGTCATCGGGCTGGTTATATAAAGGGTATCGGAATTGCTCAGTCGCGACCGGCGAACCATCAAAAATCGGCGTGTAATAACCCGTGAAAAGCACCGTCCCCATACCGTCACAGCCCACTGATATATAAACGTCAAACTGTTCGGTTATTGCAGCGTTAAGCTCCCGCCCTCGCAGGCCCGAATCTATCAGCAGCTTGAATGCCTTGAGACTGTCCACCGCCTGCTGGTGTGTAATCTCACCATACGGGAAAAACTGCCGGCTTGAAGGTTTGCTCAGATAGTTCAGGCTGTTCTCTATCGCTATTCGCATCCGGGCCATATTGTGACAGCCATCGGTAAAATCGGGAATTTCATAAGGATTGGTTATTTTCCGCAAGGCAAGCTCACCCGGCGGCAAAGGCCTATCATACATCAGCGGGGCCCGCGGCCTTTGGCAGCCCGTAATAAAGACCACAATTAGTAACAGTGCCGAAAGAGAAATTTTGCCTCTCATACCGAACTCCAAAACGCCACAATCCATTATACCTGCAACACTCTGCGACAATACTTGCTGCTATATTAATCCAATTGCACCTGGTCTTGTAAACAATATTTTATCCGGCATTCTTTTGAATGATAATTTCGCAATGGCTTTACCAAAATACCCAGCAATGGAAAGCAGGTGGAATTGAACTCGCGATGCCCGCTTTGGACGGGAATCAGCGTTTCAGCAGTAATGTTAAGCTGCCAAGTGCAGGCAGGCAAATCGTCGCCGGCTCAGGAATACTGGTGGCGTCGCAGCCGCTGTTATCGGCATCTGCGCCGCCACAAAACTTTCCGGCGGCATCCGAATCTTATGCCTGCCGCCCACTGTCACCGGACCAAAGCCAGGCGCGAAAAGCGCAGCCGCCTCATCGTCCCAGGCGGATATCTTCTTCTATTTCTTTTTCGAGCTTCTCAAGCTCGGCCGCCATATTCTTTTTGTTGATTTCCTTCTTGGCGTCGGCCTCGTATTCGGCCATCGTTTTGGGCGCCGCCTGTTCGGACTCGGGGGGCTTGGACTCAACCGGACGTTCTTTCTTACAGCCGCTCACGCTGAAAACGATTATCGCTGCCAAAGCAACTATAACCAATACTTTTCTCAACATCTTATCACCTTTCTGCAAGTGGATTCACTTCAATTACAATCTGCGCCGGGGCAAAGCAGCTTGATTCCTGGCTTTTCCTGGCCCCGCTTCTATTGCGGCCTTGACCTTTCGCCTTTGTCCCTTCGCCCGAAGCCCTCTTTTTCAATAGCTTTTCGGGCCTCTTCGCTTAATCTCTTTTGGTTGGGGCCCACAACATCTCGTCTTCTTCCTCCCCTGCGCATAAGCATACGCAGTCGCATACGCATGCGTTCCCGCTTGCTGTTATAACGTCGCAGTTCCTTTCGTACGATGTTGTCAACTCGTGTGACGGTTTGTTTGGAATCTTCTTCGACAGCCAATTCGCGGATCCGTTTCAGCCGGGCAATGCGTTTGAGATGCTTGTCCTGTTCACGGTCCATTTGCTTCCTAAGCGCTTCCAGTCGCTGTTGATGGTCCTTACCTTTTACGAGCTGGGCGCCAGGCTGGTTAATGTCCCGACCGCCTCTGGACCTTTCTCTCTCAATGCGTGCCATTTCGCGGGCTTTCAACTGCTCCAGCCTGCGTTTTTCTCGTTGCTCTCGGTTGCGGTCCAGCAGGCGTCTTATTTCAGCCTGCCTGCGCAGTTCGTTGGCATCAGGTGGCAGGCGCCTGCCCATTGTCCGAATCTTCTCTGTTAGCCTGTCTTGCTCGTTGGCATCGCTGCCTTTGCCCTGGCTCTGGGCAAAAATCGTGCCGTAATTCCATAACAGAACAAGCACAATAAGAGCTGGAAATAGAACATTTTTCATAATATCTACTCCTAATTTACAATTGTGTAATCCGATTCCAACACTGTGGAATTGTCCACCCCTACAAACTAAATTCAAAAATCGTACCTGGAACACCCCAGATACTTATTTACTTATGATAACCCAAACTCCGCAAAATGTCAAGCCGATTATTGCCCACAACGGCCTTTCTTGAGACGGTTTCGCCTGCAACGTTTGATTTTGAAACAAGTTAAGGCACTTTCGCATACGCTGCCGACCACACAAGCTCATCCCGGCCCGCCTGAAAAAATTCCAAAAATCGGTCATCGCAGATTAATAATGAATCACGGATCGAACCGGAAGAGGCGAATCACAAGATCAACTCGCCTCTGTTGTGACAAGGTTAATGCGTCCGAGTTTCACACCCTTCAGGCTGACTATGTTTTCCGCCATTTTATTGATTTCGCCCACTTGCCCTCGCAGCACAATCACCTCCAGGCAGTCGTGCTCATCGAGATGTATATGCATAGAGGAAATCGTTTGTAGAATGTGTGAATGCTGCAAATGGGTCAATTTGTCCATCAGCTTTGTGGAATGATGGTCGTAAACCAGAAAAACCGCAGCGACAGCTTTGGCTTTTGGATTACTCAGACGCTCGCTGCTTATTTGCCGGCGTATCAAATCGCGTATGGCCTCCGAGCGGCTTCCGTACCCTTGTTTGGCAATCAGCTTATCGAACGCCGAAAGCAGCCTCTTATCCAGCGATACCCCTACACGCTCAATTCGCTTCATTTTCGTCCTCCTGATAGCAACAGTGTTAATATAACAGCTTCCGACCAGCTGAAATCAGAAGCTATTTTATCTGATAAAAAAATTTTTGAAAGAACCGAATTTTTTTATTGACGCGGTAGCACGATTTCTATATTTTTATGCGCAACTTGAGATTCTATTTTCGACAAAAATAAGGAAGTGAAAATGAACAGGATAGCACTTTTACTGAGTATTGTGCCTTTGTTGAGTCTGGCGAATTGCGTGTACGCTGAGGATCCGAACGCCGAGCACACGGGTTCGGCGCCCAATATCTGGCAACAAGAAACATTGACGGATGGTTTCTGGGGTTTAAACGACCAACTGGCCGATTCTGGTATAGAGGCAGGCTTTGCCATCACGAGTGTTTATCAGCAAAACGTTCGCGGCGGTATCAGCAAGCACCGCCGGGCAGGTCGTTTTTCCGGCAGCTATGACCTTGAACTTTCAGCAGACCTTAAAAAGCTGCTCGGCATTGAAGAGGCAAGTCTGTATATGCTGACCGAGGGTGTCTGGTCAAAGTCCGCCGGTATTGATGCGCCTTCGGTAGGCAGTGTATTTGGAGTAAACGGAGATGCTCGCACCAGACGCTCAATAGACATTACAGAACTATGGTATGAACAGGCCTTTTTGGATGACTCTCTCCGTATTCGTTTGGGTAAGATGGACCTAACCGGCGGATTTGAGCATCACGGCTGTCCCGTATCATTTGATTGCAGCAGCTATGCCAATGATGAAACTACGCAGTTCCTCAACGGTGCCTTGATAAACAACCCGACCATTCCATTTCCAGACTACGGTCTCGGTGTGGCTGTTCATTATAATCCGGCCGGCTTTTGGTACCTATCAGCAGCCGTAGCCGATGCCCAGGCCGATATAAGAGAAACCGGATTTAGAACAACCTTCCATAAAGAAGACTATTTCTTCTATATTGTTGAAACAGGCATTACGCCACAGCTTCGGTCTGACAAAGGCCCTTTGCAGGGAGCATATCGTTTGGGTCTTTGGTATGACCCGCAGGACAAGGAGAAATTTTCTAACGGCAAAACCCGCCGTGACGATACTGGTTTTTATCTCAGTTTCGACCAGATGTTACGCAGGGAAAATAACGAAGCTGAGGATACTCAGGGTCTGGGTGTTTTCGGGCGATACGGCTGGGCCAGCGACAGAGTCAACGAGGTGACAAACTTCTGGAGCGCCGGTATTCAATATCAGGGTCTGATAGCCGACCGCGATGACGACGTACTTGCCCTTGGCTTCGCTCAGGGAGTATTTAGCAACCAGGCGACCAACTATACCAACGATCACGAGACTGTCTGTGAACTTTACTACAGTGCCAAGCTAAGTCCCTGGCTGGCTGTCAGTCCGAGTATTCAGTACATTGCCAACCCCGGTGGTGACCAAACAGCCAGTGACGCTGTTGTGATTGGCGTCCGGCTGCAAATGAGTTTCTGAGTATGCAGATGCTTTTGAGCCTTGTAAAAAATCAGAAAAGTTGACCAAAGACGATGATAGGAGGATTTTGTTATGCATATGGCTAACGAATTATTATCTGTACCTGTTGCTACAGGCACACTCGCTATAGCTGCTGCGGGCTTAGGCTTTATCTGCAGAAAGGCCAGAAGCATTATCACCTCAGATAAGCTTGCCTTGATGGGTGTCTTGGGAGCTTTCGTTTTCGCCGCACAGATGGTGAATTTCCAGCTTCCGGCGATGCCGGGAACGAGCGGCCATATGGTCGGGGCGGTGCTGCTGGCAATCATATTAGGCCCGCACGCCGGGGCGATAGTAATATCTTCGGTGGTAATTATTCAGTGCCTTATTTTTCAGGATGGGGGCCTGCTGGCCCTGGGCTGCAACCTTATCAATATGGCCATTGTGCCCAGTTATCTGGGTTACTTTTTATACAAGACCGCCACGGCCGGGACGTCCGGCAGTCTGCGGGCCTACATTGGGGCTATGCTGGCTTGTGTTGTTGCCGTTGAGGCAGGTGCGTTCCTCGTTCCGGTACAGGCTGCGCTGTCCGGCATATTGGTGGTTCCGTTCTCGACTTTCCTGATAACGATGCTCGGTGTTCATTTTCTGGTTGGCCTTGTCGAAGGTTTGATTACCGTCGCGGTGTTGGGATACCTCCAGCAGGTCAGGCCAGATATTGTTCTGGATTCGGTGCCGGGCAAAGTCAGGTTAAGCAGAAATGCCCTGTTAATAACGCTGGTTGTATTTACCGTTATTATCGGTGCGGGGCTTTCTTTGTTTGCCTCCGGTCTGCCCGACGGTTTGGAGTGGAGTTATGCTGAAAGGCCGGACCAGCCGGATTTTGAGCCTTGCGTATCCAGCGAAGATTCCACAATTGCAGCAGTGGATGATTTCCAATCGAAATATTCATTATTGCCTGATTATTCAATCAGAACCTCGGAACTGGGAAAAGCCGAACAACAGGCGGAAACTGCCGCCGGCTGGACCAGCTTTGCAGCAGTGGTAGGCTCAGTGCTGACAATGGCGTTCGTCTGGCTGACAGCGCGGGTTTTGAGAAAGAAGCAGTCACCAAAAGCATGATGGGCCGGCCGAGATAGAAGATATGCACCATGCGCACATAGACAAGTTTGCTTATCAGGATTCGCTGATACATCGGCTCGACAGCAGGATAAAGTTTATAGTCCTGCTTGCCTTTACCGCTGTGGTTATTTCTTTGCCCCGAACCTCGCCCGGGATCCTGGCCTGTTACGCTGTCGGCCCGTTTACTATTCTTGTACTGGGCAGGATTCCGCTAAGATTTGCCTTCAAGCACATACTGCTGATTAGCCCGTTTGTTCTGGTTTTGGCCCTGAGCTGCCCATTGTATGATAAAACCCCCGTTACCGTTGCGTTTGGACCATTTGTCCGGCAGAGCTCTCTCGGCTGGATGCGCTGTTTTGTGATTCTGGCAAAATTTGTCGTTACAATGCTGGCACTTATCGCCCTGGTTTCCACCACGCGATTTAACGATTTACTCACCGGCCTGCGGAGGCTGGGTGTGCCGAAGCTGCTGATTATTCAGCTTGGCTTTCTCTACCGCTACATATTTGTTCTCATCGACAGGGCCCATCATATATTGCGCGCCAGGGCCGGACGAAAGCTGCGAAATCTCGGCTTCAAGGCGGAACTGAAAGTTGCAGCCGGTATGCTCGGCTCTTTGCTGGTCCGCAGCATCGAAAACGCTGAACACATAACCATCGCGATGCAGGCCCGTGGATTCGATGGAAACTGGCGCACGATTTCCAGGCTGCGAATCCGCCGTTCCGACTTACTGTTCGCAGCAGTCGCCGCCTGCTTTCTGTTGGCACTGCACTTTTTTGTAAGGCCGGTTCTACAATAGGACTTTCAATGCCAAAAGCCATTGAACTAAAAGATTTCTCATACAGCTATCCTGACGGCACAGCCGCTCTCAGTGACATAACGCTAAGTGTTGAACCCGGCCAAAGAATCGCCCTGATAGGACCAAATGGAGCAGGTAAATCGACCTTGCTTCTTGCAATGGCCGGCTTCGTAAAGGGCACGGGAAAGGTGCTCGTTGACGGCCTGCAAATCAGCAGAAAAAATCTAAAAAAGATTCGCACCACTATTGGTTCCTGCCTGGAAAACCCGGATGACCAGTTATTTATGCCCACATTATTTGACGATGTGGCATTTGGCCCGCTCAATATGGGCCTTGAAGCCGAGCAGGTAAAAGCGCGTGTCGCCGATGCCCTGCGGACAGTGGGCCTGGCGGATATGGGTGACAAAGCTCCGCATCATCTTTCCGCCGGGCAAAAGAGGGCCGCCTCAATAGCAACTATCCTCTCGATGTCCCCCAAGATAATCACGCTCGATGAGCCCGACGGCAGCCTCGACCCGAGAAACCGTAATAATCTTATAAAGCTGCTCAAGAGCCTGTCTCAGACGCTGATAATAGCAACCTGTAATATGAACTTTGCAGCCGCACTAACCGACAGGGCCGTCCTGCTCGACAAGGGCCGCATAATCGCCGATGGTGACGCCAAAAAATTAATGGCTGATTCCAGACTAATGGCCGAGCATGGCCTCGAAGTGCCCGCTGAGCTGAAGGACAAAAATAAAATATTTCAGCAGAGTGAATAACGCACTGAATTGAGTCGGCAAGGACAGGTCTTATCGGTCCTGACACGTTTTGAATCCCTTTGAGACTCCCGGCATTTTTGTATTCTTCGGACTTATTTTTTATAATTAATTATGGTGATGGACATGGAGGCAATAGCCCAAAGTTAGCCGTACCAGATTTACAAAGGGGGGGAAGAAAATGAATTCCCGCAAAATCCACACGGGACGCCGCAGGGGCGCCGCGTTTTTGATGTCAATGATAGTTTTAGTAACGCTTTCAGTCTGGGCGATTGCTATCTGCTCGATTTCCGGATTGAATGTGCAGCTTGCCGAAAACCAGCGAAAAGCCGACTCCGCAAGAGCTTGTGCCGAATCGGGAGTTGAGATTATCCGGTTCTGGCTGAATCGCTTTTCCGTATCGGGCACCACGGACCCGGGCATTGTATTCGCAGAACTCGCAAGTTCCCTTTCAGGCGATTTGGCAGACAACGGCATCTCGAATATCGTGCCGGCATACGATGGCCCTGGCTCACCTATAACCATTCCAAGCGTTACGCTGAATTCGGCAAAAGGGCAGAGTTTTTCTGCAGAGATTACACCATTCGACTCTAATACGTTCCAGGCGGACATTACCGGCAGGTATGGTTCGGTGACAAAGACAATAAGCGTCAAATATAATTTTGGAGTAAGGACAGACACAGTTTTTGACTATGGGGTGGCGACAAAAGGACCCCTGCACTTGTCCGGCAATATAGAGCTTGAAGGTATAAATGTCTCCGTTGAATCGGACGTCTTCATCGAAAGCCAAACTGAAAATGAAGCCCTGTCCATCATCGGCAACTCGCAAATCGCCGGCGACGTCAAAATCACAAATCCCGACGCCTATGTTACGCTGCAGGGTGGACAAGCCGCCATAGGTGGCGAAACTGGTGATGCCGCTCTGGAACACGTATCGCTCGGACATACGCCGCCGGAATTCCCCGCACCGAACCCAGACTATTTTGAGCAATACGTTGTCAATACAGTGGATTCTTCAACTGACACCACCACAGATGCAACTTTTGAGAACATAAGAATAGCAGCCGGGACCAACCCCATTTTTACCGGTAATGTTACATTAAACGGCATTGTTTTTGTCGAAACGCCTAATATAGTGACATTTGCGGGAGGAACCACAATAACCGGCGTCATCGTCGGAAATGGGGACTTGAACGATAATTCCGGAACAAGTCAGATTAACTTCCTTGGAACTGTGGATAGCTGTTCTGTTAGTGAGCTGCCTTTGGACGAGACGCAATTTGATGGAATTAGAAGTGAGACCGGAACATTTTTGATGGCTCCTGGTTTTCACTTATCCTTCGGCGGTAATTTCAGTACGTTGAGTGGAGCGATAGCCGGTAACGGCATCGAATTTTTCGGAAACGCCGGCGGAATAATCAACGGTACCGTAATCAACTATTCCGATGAAACAATGAACTTATCAGGCAACAGCGACCTTTACTTCAATCGCTCCGGCGCAACCCAGGTGCCTGCCGGATTTGTCCAGGATATAGTGTTGCACTACGACCCGGAGTCCTATTCGGAAATCGTGCTCTAATCTTTGCCGGTCACGTATATAACCTGCTCCGCAAATAGATTATTTGCCCCTCCTTGCCGTCGTTTGGTGATCCTGGCGTGAATCTGAGCATTTTGGCTCTCATAAGCGTAATCGCCGAATTCATAACGGGATTGCAGGAAGTTTGCGATTATTTGCTTGATTTTCGGCCTTAAAATCATATAGTATCTGTGGTCTAATAAGAAAAACGGTGTATAGGTGATGAAAATTTTCCCAATTTTGTGGCAAGGCGCCTGGTCAAATGCCGATGACAGATCAGAAGGTGTCTGCTTATCCGGCACCGGTTAAGTTTTGTAAATTTGTAAAGGAGCGGAAAATTATTGAGAGGAGGACAAAATGAGAACTCTAATCTTCATTCTTGCGTGTCTGCTTTTAATCATTCCATGTCAGGCACGAACAATCACCGTTGATTATAGTGACCCTGCGGCTTTCGACAACATCCAGGCCGCAATCGACGATTCCAGTACTGGGGATATTGTTGAGGTTCGGCCGGGAACATACACCGGCATCGGCAATCGCGACATCGATTTTGGCGGCAGAGCAATTACTGTGCGCAGCACAGACCCTAATAATCATCAAATTGTTGATAGTACCATTATCGACTGTCAAGGAGCAGGCCGCGGTTTTGTCTTTCACACGGGCGAAGGTGCCGAGTCGGTGATAGCCGGCCTGACCATTATCAATGGATACGACTCCTTTATAGCTGGTGCGATTCGCTGCTACAGTAGTAGCAGTCCGACTGTCAGCAACTGTGTGATATCCGACAACTCCGCAATGACTTATGGCGGTGGGATTAGTTGTGAAAGCGGCAGCAATCCTGTGATTAGCAATTGTGTTATCAAAAACAACTCAGTGAGTTATGGTTTTGGCGGAGGGGTCTTTTGCGACGCCGGCAGTCCGACGATTAGGAACACTCTCATCACCGGCAACACGGCTGTTATCGGTGGAGGAATCAGTTGTGCAGCCAGTAACGCAGTGCTCCGCAATTGTACCCTTAGGGGCAATACCGGGTCCAGCCAGGGCGGTGGTATCTACTGTTCCAACTCAAGCGATGTAACCGTCGAGAACAGCATTCTTTGGGGAGATACAAGCAGCAAGGGACCGGAGATTGTGGTCAGCAAGTCGGGCGGTGCTTCGTCATTAACAGTTTCATACTGTGACGTACAGGGCGGTGAGCAAGCAGCGGTAGTCGAGCAAGATTGCACACTCAACTGGGGCTCCGAAAACATCGACGACGACCCCTGCTTCGCAACCGGACTGCTCGGCGATTCTTATCTGAGTCAAACTGCTGCCGACCAGTTGTGGGACAGCCCCTGTGTTGATGCCGGAAGTGGTTTGGCAGCGAACCTCGGTCTTGACGAATTCACCACGCGCACGGACGGTTTGGGCGACTTGGATATTGTTGATATGGGCTATCACTATCCTTCTTCTTCTGAGCAGCCAGCTATTTCGGCCGGTATTGACATAAAACCGGGCACTATTAACCTGGCAAGTAAGGCTCGGTGGATTAACTGTTTCATCAGGCTTCCTGAAGGCTACAATGTTGCGGATATTCAGACGGCCAGCATAGTTTTTCCAGGCGAAGAAATCAAAGCTGAGGGGATTTCGGTCGATGAAGCAGAGCAGGTTGCGATGGCCAGGTTCAGCCGCTCACAGCTCCAGGCTAATCTTGGTATTGGTGACTCGGTCACGGTAACAGTAAGCGGTGAACTGGCAGGTGGAACCATATTTGAGGGTACAGATACAATCAGGGTAATAGGTAAAGGTGGCAAAAAGAAATAGATTTTAACTTTTCAAGCCACCTGATTTGCTGGTTTTTCTAACAGGCAGTACGGATACCCAAAAACTTCTCTCTGTACAGCCAAAGAAACCAAAACACCGCCCCAAATCACCTTTCGGCCCCCCGGTGGATTGATTATATTTTTCTTCTACGTCACTAAAAAAAACTTGACACTGTAAAGCCTCGTTCGTAAATTACATTGTTTTGAGTAGCGGCACTGCCGGAAGGTGGTGACAAATTCAGCTCAATATCGTTTATTGAAAGGAAGCATAAAATGGCGAAGAAGAAAAAGGCCGCAAAAAAGAAGAAAGCCGTAAAGAAGAAAAAAGCCGCGAAAAGGAGAAAAGCACCAAAAGGCTGGACCAAGGCTGAGGCCAACCTGCTCAAAAAGCTTTTCCCGACCAACCCAACTTCTAAAATAGCTGCAGAGCTCGGACGCAAAACCGACGCAGTCAAAAAGAAGGCCTCCAGAATGGGACTTCGCAAGTCGAAGAGATACCTCAAGAGCCTCGGAAGAGCATAACTGGTTCGGGTTCTGTCAGGGTCTCGGCCAAGCCGTCTGGGTAAGCGGACGTTCTTGAGCACGTCTGCTTTACGCAGGGACCGATGGGGGGGTTTTTCGCCTTCGATGCTATCCCGTTTTTAGAATATCATTGACCACCCAAGTACGTTCTGCTAAGATGTTAACTGGAGCGGGAGCACGGGTCCAAGTACCGGGTTGGAGAATCAGTGTCCCGGGGCGTCAGGACAAATGCCGAATTGGCATAACGATCCTGTTTTCAGGAGCGCCTATCTCATTGTGCCCCGCTCCGTTCTTGTTTTCTATTCAGCATCCCCCGCCTCCCGTTGCGAGCGGCCACGATTAGTCGGGACGAGGTGCCAACCTCATTTTTACCTGTCACATTTATTTGTTGGCTTCTTCTGACTCGGAAGCCTCGGCCCGGTCTATCCGGCGCCGCCAGTACGAGGCAAGAGCTGAGCCGGAGACAGCGCTCCATGGACCAAACACAGCAGAGGCCATAGCTACTATTTCGCTATTAAAGACGTTGAATGCCAGCCCGGTCGCCATCCCCCCGTTCTGCATCCCCACCTCGATAGCCACCGTCTTACTGTCCCTCCTGTCCAAACCTGTCGCGCGGGCGCCCCAGTACCCCAGAAGAAAGCCCACTGCGTTGTGGCACACCGAAGCGCCAAATAGCACAACTCCAACCACTAACAGTTTGTCGCGGGACAGGGCAATCGTAATCCCGATTATTATGCAGATCGATAACATTGCCAGGAACGGCAGCACCACCACCAGCTTCTTCGCCACTCTTTTGGCATAGCGATTAATAAGAAGCCCTGCCACCAGCGGTACAATAATCATCCACAATATCTTTTGCATCATCGCCCACACGTCAACGGGAACATCGTGGCCCGCAAGCAGCTTCATCGCAAACGGCGTCATCACCGGCGACAAAAGCGTCGAACACGCTGTCATCGTCACCGACAGCGCCACGTTCGCCCCCGCGATATACGTGATGACGTTCGACGCCACTCCGCCCGGACACGAGCCCACCAGTATCAGCCCAGCCGCCACTTCCGGCTCCAGGCCGAACGCCCTCGCAAAGCTAAAACCCATCAACGGCATCACCGTGTATTGAAGTACAAAACCCACGAACACTCCCTTCGGCATCTTGAACACACGCAAAAAGTCATCGAATGTCAGGGTCATCCCCATCCCAAAAAGGATAAGCTGCACCAGCGGCACAATCGTCTTTTGCAGTCTGAATCCGCCCCAGGAGATGAACACGTGCGGGTAAAGCATAGCGCACACGACGAACGCCAGTACCCAAATCGTAAACGCCAGCCTCCTAAAACGCTGAGACGCACTTGCTGCCAGCGCCAACAAGCTCACCGCCGCGGTCACCGCCGCCCCAGCCGCCGACCTCAAGCCGCAAAGCCCCAGCACCACCGCTGCACTGAATCCGGCCGCGCTCAGAGCCACCAGCACGCGTGCTGCTACCGCCCGCGTTTCTGCTTTTGCCTTTTCCCTTATTACTTTCGCCATCTCCTTACCTACTTACCGCTTACGCCTTGCCGTTTTCGCCTTTTTTGCTTTTGTTATTCTTAGCCAGGCCGACAAACTCGACCGCACAATTCTAACCTGTCAATTGTAAATTGCAAATTGCTATCTCCTGCCGCGTTCGCTTTCACATCCATCTACGCCGGGACACCGAATCTATCCGCCGGAGGCGAGGCAATGGCCTAATACGAGCGTATCATCGCCGAATACAAAACTTGACATTTGCCTGTCAAAGCGTTATTTTGACAAAGATTTCAATGATATTTTCGTGTTTTTGATATTAGGAGCTTAATCTTGAGAGTTCTTTCCGGCATACAACCGTCAGGCCGACTTCATATCGGCAACTATTTCGGCGCTATGCGTCAGCACCTCCAGCTCCAGGCCGAGAACGATTGTTTTTATTTTATCGCCGACTTTCACGCCCTCACTTCCAACCCAGCGCCGGCCGATGTCGCCCAGCACACCCTTGATGTCACAATGGATTATATCGCCCTGGGCCTCGATACCGAAAAAACCGTCTTCTGGCGCCAGTCTGACGTGCCCGAGGTGACGGAACTGACCTGGCTGCTTTCCTGCGTAACCCCGATGGGTCTTTTGCAGCGCTGCACAAGCTACAAGGACAAGGTCGCTCAGGGTTTCAGCCCGAATCACGGCCTGTTCGCGTACCCTGTACTCCAGGCCGCAGACATCCTCATTTACAAAAGCGATATTGTCCCCGTCGGAGCGGACCAAAAGCAGCACATCGAGGTTACTCGCGATATCGCCACACGTTTCAATAATACCTATGGCAAAGTCCTGACCGTACCGGAAGCGCACATCATTGAGGCCGTCGCCGTCGTACCCGGCACCGACGGCCAGAAAATGAGCAAAAGCTATGGAAATACCATCGAGATATTTGAGCCGGAGGAAAGCGTCAGAAAGAAGATTATGCGAATTATAACCGACTCCACGCCGGTAGAGCAGCCCAAAGACCCCGACAAGTGCAGCGTCTTTGCGCTTTTGAAACTGGTCGCCTCTTCCGAAGAGTTGACCGAGTGGGAGAATAGATACCGCACCGGCGGCATGGGCTATAGCGAGGCCAAAAAACGCCTCGCCGAGCTGTTGACAGATTATTTCAAGCCATTCCGACAAAAAAGAACCGAGCTTGAGAACAATATCGATTATGTCAACCAAGTACTTGCCGACGGTGCCAGGCGGGCAAAAGCCGTAGCTGCTAAAACTCTCGCTGAAGTCCGCAAGGCCGTCGGGTTGGGAGCTTAACTATGGGTGATAAACTCGTAACAATTGCACAGTTCTCCAATCACATTGAGGCCGAGCTTGCAAGACAATTGCTCGCCGATTTCGGAATCAAATCGGTGGTGACCGGGCAACATGCTACGAATATATATGCTGGGCTAACTGCCGTAGCCGCTACCGAACTGCAGGTCTTCGAGAGCCAGGCTCAGAAAGCAACAGATATCCTGCAATCCACCAAAGAACAACAACAGGAGCAGTAATTGGCCGCCTATCGTGTAAATCTTGACATATTTGCAGGGCCTCTGGACCTGCTTTTGTATCTGGTCCGCAGGGAAGAGGTCGATATTTACGACATTCCCATCGCCGAAATAACCGACCAGTACATCCGCTACATCGAAATGCTCAAGAGTTTTGACATCGACCTGGCCGGCGACTTCTTGGTGATGGCCTCCACATTAATGGAGATAAAATCGGCAATGCTGCTGCCCACAGCCGAGCCCGAGCAGTTACAGGCTGACGAGTTAGCTGACCCCCGTGCAGAGCTTATCCGTCAGCTCCTCGAATACAAAAAATTCAAGGATGCCGCCAATCTGCTCAACGCCGCTGCCGACAGACAGAAGGAGCGTTTCTCACGTCCCGACAGCATTATCGAACGGCTGAAGCCCGAAGCCGAGCCTGAGATTGACATTGAACAGGTAAGTGTCTGGGACCTGCTCGACGCCTTCGACTCAATTATGAAGGCCACCAGCCCGATTGGCGACATAAGTCACATCAAGGACGATACGCCTATTGATTTGTATCAGATAGAGATTTTACACCGCTTGCAAAGCGAAGGGCCAATGAGCTTTGAAAGGCTTTTTGAGTCCCGAACCAACCGTGTAGCAATGATTGGATTATTCCTGGCACTTCTGGAACTAATCCGGGAGAGACTGGTTTGGGTTAAGCAGCCGAAACCTCATGCCTCGATATACTTAAAGGCCTTGACTGACGAGCCCGCCGAGCAGGCAGTGCAAAAGGCCATTCTTGCTGCTTCTGCCGAATCCGAGGCGGAGCAGCCTTCCCAGGCCCGGCAGCAAAAACACCCGCCCATTCCAATCAGCGAATTGCCTCCAAAAGACAAACCTCCAGCTTCTACGGATGAATACGAAAAAATAGAACACGCCGAAGATAACAAACGAGGGGACACTTCAAGTTTGTAGGTATTGGCAATTGGCCTCCGCCGGCAGAAAAGCCTTAGATTTCTCTGGCCCCTCTTGCGTGCAGCTTTGGCGCAAAATTATCCAAATCCTTGCAAGCTACCACTGCCCGGACGACGAGCAGCTTTGAAGCCAGTCCGTAGCGAGAATGGCAAAATCCACAGGGCTGACGTTGCGGCTGTGGTCAATATCACTGCCCTCGCACCACTCTCCGGTACAGCACTGGTCCAGCCAGTATCCGGCCATGACTCTCAGGTCGTTCCAGTCCACAAGGCCGTCCCCGTCAATATCGCCGGCGGGCGGCCGGCAGGTGGGCTCGAGGGACAATATATCGTAAGGCCGGCCGTTGCGCATGGTGACGGCGAAGACATCTATCTTGCTCGGCTGGTCGCTGCTGGAGTTATCGGTCCAGGTGTACGTTCTGTCGTTGAGCGTAATTGATAATTCCACACTGCTCGAAGATAGCCGCTCAAGCGAAATCGTCCACAACGACCACTCTCCCGGCGGCAGCTCAAAGCCGGGAATCGGGTCATCATTGCCCGAAAGCCCATCATTGGTGGACAAAAGATTGCTCAGACTGACGGGCTTTTTTTGAAATTGGCCGGTCTTATGCACTTCGGGGGGCACTTGACAATCTTCCCAGCGGGTAGGGTAGCTGTCCATGTGCGGTCCAAAGCGGAACCCGTAGCCTTTATAACCGGTAAATATGGAGCTGCCGTATACTTCAAATCCGTCGCCCATAATATACTCTCCGTCCGCCTCGAAGAACCCCGCACGCATGTCACTGGTTCCGGCTACGCATTGGATATCGTCGTCATAGTCACATGGGCAGCCTTCATCGTTTCTCTGGCAGCCAATTTCACACTCAGGGTGACTCTCATGACCTTCGCCGTCGGTCATCCACCAGTACGAAAGCTCAACCTTATCGCCCACCTGGCTCAGACGCTGCTCAGGCAGACGGGTTATAAACTGCCCATTCTTTTCCGGTACCCAGACGAACTGATTTAATTCGTTCACATACAACGGGGTTGGGGAGTCGGAGTAGTACCATATCAATCCGTCGAAATACACCCCCTGCTCGTTGTCCAGGATGGAATAGGTATGCTGGGCCGGTGTCCCCAGAGTGGCGTTGCAGGGGTCGGACAGACCCAGGTGAATGGTCTCCTGGGTTTCGCTAACAGCATCATCAATAACGTTGATACTTACATACTCGATTACGTCAGGCGGCTCGAAAGTCAGGGTACCGTCACCGAGGAGGGTATAGTCGGCGCCGGGGGCAGCCGTACCTCCGGTAACGCCGTAGTTCACCGTGACTGTCTCGTCGCCGGCGTGAGACAGTCTTACTTTGATATTTACGGGCGTGGCGCTTTCCAGACCGGCGCTGGTCGCGGTCTCAAAGGCAATCTTGGGGCGGGTATCGGAGATTGTGTAAGTGTGCTGGTCAATTCCCAACACTGCATCAAGGCCTGTCGCATTCGATAACTCCAGGATTATGGTCTCATCTTCTTCCGGCTCACCGTCGTCGACAATGTCGATAATGATGTTTTTGGTGGTCTGGCCGGGGCTGAAAATAAGCGTACCGGGCGTAAGGCTGTAGTCATCGCCGGGCGTGGCCGTCCCACCGTTTGCATCGTACTGGACCGTATAGGTCTCGCCCGGTTCAGGATTAATCAGGTTCACCGGGACCAACGCGGGGCTGATGGTCTCCATGCCGCCGGAGGTGTAGGATTCGAACGTTAGAGTCGGAGCATTAAGCTCAAGCACAAAGCCGTTGAAGAATGCCTGACAGCCGGCACAGCCGCCAAGCGGACCCAGATAGCGGATAATCACATCACCGGCTCCGGCGGTAAACAAAATCTCCGCCGGATTATCCATAATGGCGTCATCCTGGACAATGCTGGCCGGCACCGTTACATCTGTGGCTCCGGTAACCGTCACATTTGGTATCGTAGTCATACCTTCATCCGTACGGCTATGGTAGCTGAGCAGCCGATAATTTGCCCCCGGCATGAGATTGCTGAAGGTAATAATGAAATCAGAGCCGGGGCTGGTCTCTTCATCGTTGGCAAAGAGCAAATCCCACTCCACTTCCGCCAGCGTCCCGGTGCCGCCTGGGCCGGGATTCCTGCACTCGCAGGCGCCCGGATTTCCCGTAGCCAAAGTTACGTCGATGCCGGTGCCGCCGACATCGGCAAACGTCCCGCAACTGCCCAGGCTAATCCAGCCGGATTGCAACGGACCACATCCCCCAACGTCACACTGCATGACAACCACCCCTGCGTCGGCGACGCTAACCAGACCTAACACCACTACGGCAAAGATTGATAAAATCGGTTTTCTCCACACAATACTCCTCCTTCACAGACCATAAATCCAGTGTTTGAAATTGGTTAGAGAGTACAAAACTAATTGTATGCTTCGCTCGCACATATTAACACTGCCTTTCGGGTGTGCACCACAACAAGTATTATACTTCTTTGTGTCCTATAAAACAAGTGTTTTTGCCCAGAGAACAAGCTGTGCACTATTAACCTGGCCGATTATTCTTCCGGCGGCCATAGTTGCTCCTCGAGCCAGCTATCCGCAAGGATGGCATAGTCCCTGAAGTCAACCTTGCCGTCCTCATAAACATCAACCTCCGGCAGCGGCAACGGCACAAACAGGTCCCCGCCGCCCGTGGCCGCGCCCACTATCTCGGCCTGCGAGAGAGCATAGTCGTAAATCTTGAAGTCATCCATTCGGCCAATGTAATCGTTGGCGCGGGAGATGAGCGCGCCAATATCGAACGGAGCATTCCGCACACCAGCCAAAGTATTAGAGGCATTTTCTTTCTCGGCCACCAAAGAGCCGTTATGGTAAATCCGCATTATCCCTTCCGTCCCATCCTTGACAAACGCATAATGGCTCCACGAATCTTTCCAGTCCGAATAATCTGAGCTGTACCACAATAGCTCGTCGCTGGAGTCGTAGCCTGCACGCCAATATACGTTGTCGCTCGTGTCCGCAACGTCCGCTCTCAGGAAAAAGTCGCCGGCGCCGGTCTCGAAGACTACGTTGTCCGAGTCCGCCCGGTAGGCATCTTTCAGCCAGACCAAAACGGTTATTTCCTCGTCGATGTCACCAAGCACCTGCGTCGGAACTGTCACCGCAGTGTCATCGTTGAAGATGCGGCAGCCTTCGTGGTAGCCGTTACAGGGGTCCCAGCTGCTTTCAGGACCGACCACATCCCCGTCATAGCCTCGGCCGGAAGAATCAACGGCGGTATAGCCGCTGCTTTCGTCGAACCTATACCAGAGCAGCAGGCTGTTCGAGTCCGGGTTCACTCCCGCAACCATTCCTTCGGTTTCGAGCCAGTCGCCGGCCATCATCTTGAGGTCCGTATGGTCAACAATGCAATCGTCGCTGACATCGCCGGCCGGCCCATACCGCCGAACGCATCGCCTCGGATACAGCCTGATGTCGTCGAAGTATAACAGGCCGTACCACGTGCCGCTTATGCCGACGGCAAAAAGATTGACATCCGTCAGAGCCACGCCGCCGTCATTGAAATCTTCAAGGGCAATATGCCATTGTTGCCATTCTTCCTTCTGCACATCATTGGCCTCACCGTTATACGTCACGGTCGCACCAGCACTATTTGTGTCTTTCAACAACACATACATCTGGTCATCAGCATCGTTAGTTGACTTACCGTAGAACCATAGCGACAATGCTTTAACGTCCTGCCCAGTCCAGTCTTGGGCTGTGGAATACCTCCGTATGGTTTTACAGTAAGGCCAAATATTATCGTACTCAATCCTCATCGCCTTGCTCCCCCGAACAATGGCCGTCTCAAGGTAAATCATGGCGCCGTTGTCCGGGTCGGTGCTGTGGTCCTGCCAGGTATTCAATATCGGGTTGCCGCCCCCCTCGTCTGTGTAGGCCTCGAAATTATCCACGAGAACAAAATCCTTATACTCCAGCCAGGCCAGATTGAAGCGGTAATGCAGGGCACTCGAAATCAACTGGATGACCCCATCCGGCGTCTGGATGCACGCCAGATACCCTTTGGGTTCGGCGTGGGTATCATCCATCACGAACCAGTGCGTATTGCCTCCCCCGTCCCATTCCTGGGCCGGACCTCCGGCCGTGAGAAGCTTCTTGACGGGCCAGGTCTGGCCTTCGTCATACGACAGCGCCGCAAACATCCCGTACACCTGCTGCCCATCAAGCATCATACCGGCAGAGCCCGTAAACGATATAAACAGAATCGGTCCCTCTTCCAGCCGCTGCAAGATAAGTCGCTGCCCTCCACTGATGGGCGCAAATTCGCTCGCCGAGTACGTCCACGTCTGCCCCATATCCGCCGAGATGCTTTGGGGCATCCTGTCATCGATATTGTCACCCCGGCCGAAGGCCAGCAGCCGGTCGTCATTGAGCTGAACCACGCCCGCGTGAATCCCGTAGATGCGCCCACCCGGCGCAAACCACGTCTGGCCGTCGTCGATGCTCAGCAGCAGGTGCGAGCCTGGATTCTTATCCAGCGGCAATAGTATGGCGCCGTCACTTGCTCTGAATACCGACTCAACAGGCATATGCTCGTATGTGTGTTCCGGCGCAATCACCCTCGCTTTCGACCAGGTCACCCCGTTGTCGGTCGAAGTTCTTGTAACTATCGCCAGCCCCCCCCACGTGGCCGCATCGCCCAGACCGGCAAACTGGTAAATTTTGCCGGTCTCATCCGTCCACATCGCCGGACAATGGTCGTTGCGGTCCGGCGCATCCCAGAACGGTGAAGCAGGCTCCCATTCGTCCTGTCCATAACGCAGCCGACTAATCGCCACCGCCAACTCTCTCCCCTTTTCTCTGATGCACGTGTACCATATCGCAAGCAAGTCCCCGTTGGGGCATTGGGTGAAGCCCGGGTCATGGTTGTGAGCGGAGAACAGGGGCCCCTCGGAGCCCGGCGGAATCTTCACGTATGTGCGCGGGCCCTCGAAATAGGGCACGTTGGGATCGGGGCCCTCGTTGATGTCGGGCGGGACCGCCTGGTTGACGTCCGTCTGATATAGTTCAGGGCCAAGCTCCGGCAGCGGCTCTGTCACCAGCAGTTCCCCGACCACCGGCCGCAGGCCAATCAGCCAATGCTTGTCCTCCGCCAGCGTACCCATCCGGTTGGCTGACCGCAGGTAGTCAACCGTTGTGGAATGACTGCCGCCACGCGCGACCCTGAAATCGCCGTCCACCCGACCGACAGGGTCAATCTGGTCACCAGCCTCGTAGGGACCGTACCAGTCGCAGCACCACTCCTCAACGTTGCCGTGCATATCATACAGGCCCCAGGGATTAGGCGGTGTCTGACCCACAAACAGCGGCACAGGATACGGGCCGCTCGTTTCCACAGCGTGCTTGTGATACTCTTCAGACAGCGTGTCACCGGTGTAGTAGTTCGTAGTTGTACCCGCCCGGCAGGCGTACTCCCACTCCGCTTCGGTCGGCAGGCGGTGGGGCAGCCCCTCCCGCTGTGACAGCCAATCGCAAAACGCATTGGCATCCTCCCAGCTTACAAAAATGACCGCCTCGTCAGCCTCGTGCGAGAAGCCGCGATGGTCTATCAGACTATGGTTCGCATCGAACTGTTCATACTGGGCATTGGTCACCTCGTATCTGCTCATATAAAAGGGCTGACTGATGGTCACATTGTGCACCGGCACCTCATCGAAGTCACCGTTCTCCGAGCCCATCGAGAAAACGCCCGGCTCAATCCTAACAAAAACCATTCCAACCGAGTTGGTAAAGGTCTCCGTTACCCTGAAGCTCCACACATCACCCTTGACCAGCGTCGTGTCACCGACCGAATCAATCCGCCAGTAATAGGTCGCGTTCAGTGTCAGGTCCCCGGGCGGATTGTAGCTGTTGACGTCCCATCGCCCTCTGCCAGGCAAGGTATTCGGGTCCGTCGCGTCGCTCACATCACTGAAATCAGTGCCCAGATACACATCGTGCCGGCTTGCGAGCACCCCCACCGTCCAGTTGAGGTTCGCATCTGCCGCTGCACTCAAATCGTCGTCTGCCGGGCTGGGATTACCGGCTTTCCCATCATCAACCGTAAACCTCCAGACCGGGCCCTCCCACGTATAACCGTTGGAGTCATCGACCTCGTCAATCCGCCAGTAGTACATAGCGCCAAATTCGAGATTGCCCGGCGGATTGTAGCTGTTAGGTTCCTGGTTGCCTGCGAATGTGTCCCCAGTCCCATCGTTCACATCGTCGAAATCCGTACCGTAGTACACATCGTGCGAGTCCGCGTTATCCCCCGGTGACCAGCTAAGGCTCACATCAGGCGCAACGTCCACCGCATAGCTGTCCGGGCTGGGGTTCCACGCACGCGAAAAGTTACAGCAGAACTCATTCGGTACACGAGCCTCGTCACTAATTCGGACCTCGTCGATTCGACCATGAAAGAACTGACCCGTGCTGGGCGGACTGTTGGGGTCTGTCATTTGCCCCCGCACGATGCAGCCGATTCCCAGCGCCCTGTCAGAGTCACCAATCGGCCCGGTGAACGGTACCTCGGAACTTCCGCTCAAATCCTGCGACTTGATGCCGTTTACGTAGAACTCCACTGCGTTCCCATCCCACACCAGCGCCACATGGTACCATTCGTTCGCTTCGTAGGTAAGGTCATTGCATATCCCGCCGCTGTCACCGATATCTTGTCCGTTGCCCGCTAACCTCACCGCAAAACTGCCGGTGGGTCGCGTGTCGATATAATAGACACCATCGGAGTCATATTTCCTCACAATCACCGACTGACGCAGCTCATAGGGATATACGAACGCCTCAATGGTAAGCGCGCTCAATGTACTCAGATCCAGCGGCCCGTCCACACCCTGGTCCGCCGCGAACAGGCCAACCCCGGAATCGATATCACCTGGGTTGTTGATAAAATCGGCCGAGGTTTCACTAACACTATAAAAGGGATTAGGTTCACCATATTTGACGTCATAGGGCGAACCTGGAGCAAGGTCGGAGTCGTCGAACTTGGTTACGGTGACGCCTCCAACGATATCGGTATCGGAAATAAGTTCATCTTCGAAGGTTCCGTCAAAACGCCAATGGAACAGGGTATCGGCCCGCGCGGCCCCGGCCAAAACCAGCACCAAAACAAGTAACATCGAGCGTATCAATTTTCGTCCGTACATAATCCGTTCTCACTTTAACAACTAAGGGCAGCTTTCAAGCCACTCCGAAGCAAAGATGGCAAAATCCACAAAATTCACATTCCTGCTTTGGTTAATATCACTGCCCGCGCACCACTTGTTGATGTGGCACCGGTCCAGCCAGTATGAGACAAGAATTCTCAGGTCGTCCCACTCAACAAGGCCATCTGCGTCCAGATCGCTGGGAAGCTGGACACAAGTGGGCTCCGAAAGAAGAATATATGGGTTAATGACAACGTGCTTGATTTTCTGGTGACTGCCCCAGGAATAAGTCACGTGCAGCATCTTGTCGGAAGTCTGAACGATGGCCGGATAATCCATACTGCCACCGGCGTCATCCAAATTATCTATTGCCACATCCCAGTCAACTCCATCCTGACTGGTCGCGATACGCAATGGATACCGACCGCTCGGATTGTAAGCAAGGATATGCCACCTGTTCTGCAAGCTATTGAGATTATTTATGGTGACTGCATCGAGGCCCTTGGAAGTCTCGAATCCGATAGTTGAAAGGCTCGTCCAACTCTGCCCCATGTCATACGACCACGTCGTGGGCGTCGGGCTTCCGCTGCCACCTGCGCGACAGAGCGCCTGAATAGTCATATAGTCATCGGAATGGACCAGAAACGTCGGCTGAATCGCCCCTATGGGGCCGAGGGGGCCTATCAGCTCAAAGTCATTCGTATAGTCGCCTCGGGCAATCTCCATGTGGACCTGCCATCCGTCGTGCTCGGTACTGGAACCACATAACAGCGAGCCGTCCGGCAGCTCGATGGGCTTGTTTTTAACCGGGCCGATAAAGCGACCGCCATACGAGGATAAATAAGGATCGCTACAGGTCGGCAGCAGTATGCGCTGCGACCAGGTTTGACCGTCATCGTAGGATTTCCTGACAGCGCCTCTCCAGCTGCCCGGCGAGCCACTATACTTAAAGTAAAGCAGAAGCGGACCGGAACTCGGCTGAAACAAAGCCGGGTTCCAGGTAGCGTCGCCACTGCCGTCATCCACCTCGATCCGAGGCGTCCAGCCGGAACCATCGTTTGTGCTAACCCAGATAGAGACATCATCAGCCCCCTCGCTGGACCCGCCGTACCAGGCAACAACCAGGGTCCCATTATGGGTCTCCGCAATGGTGGAAGCGTGGTTGAAGGACGAGAAGGAGTCACCCACGAATTCTTCCAGCAGAATCACCTGTTCATTGTCGTTGATTGTAAAGGTATGCTCGGCTGTGTCTCCTAATTTCGAATTGGTTGGATTGGACAAACTCAGCACGATGGTTTCCAGACCCTCTTGGAGTTCGTCATCGACAATGTCGATACTTATAAACTCGGTCACCTCCCAGGCGTCGAAAACCAACGTGCCGTCTCCCTGCAGGGTATAGTCTGTGCCGCCGCCGGCAGCCGTGCCGCCGGTCACAGCGTATTGCACCGTCACCACCTCAGACCAGCCGTGAGAGAGACTCACCGCGATGGTAGCCGGAGTAACATTTTCCATCTCGCTGCCGGCGGCGGTGGCAAACTCCACGTCCGGCCGAGGATCAATAATCGTATAGGTATGCTGCATTATCCCAAGTTGTACATCCGGACCTGTTGCGTTGGATAAAGTCACGATAACCGTCTCGTCTTCTTCATCCAGGTCGTCATTGACAATATCGATACTGATGGTTTTGGTGGTTTCGCCGGGATAGAAAGTCAACGTATTGGGCTCCAGGGTGTAGTCGGCCCCGTTGCCGTCGGCGGTGCCGTCCGTCGCGGCATAGTCCACCGTGTACGTTTGGCCTTGTTCGGCATTACTCAAAATAACCGTAACAATCCCCGGACTGACACTTTCAGGATTGCCCGAAGACTCCGAATCAAAACCTATCGCAGGGGTACTATATTCAAGAACAAAACCGTTCAGGAACGCCTGACAGCCGGGACACCCGCCGGCCGGCCCCTGATACCGGATAGACACATCACCGGCGCCTGCCACAAAGATACATTCCGCCGGATTATCCATAATGGCGTGATTCTGAACAATACTACCCGGCACGGAAACGACCGTCGCCCCGGTAATCGTCACGTTGGGTATGGTGGTATCCCCTTCGTCCGAACGGTTATGGTAGCTGAGCAGCCGGTAACTTGTACCGGGCGTCAGGTTGCTCAACGCAATAATAAAATCCGAGCCGGGGCTGGATGTTTCATCATTGGCAAACAATAAGTCATATTCCACATCCATCAGAGCGCCGCTGCCGCCCGGGTTCCGACAGGCGCAGGCTCCGGGATTGCCGGTGGCTAAAGTCACATTGATACCCGTTCCGCCGACATTGGTAAAGGTGCCGCAACTGCCCAGACCTATCCAGCCGGATTGAACAGGACCACATCCGCCAACGTCGCACTGCATGATAGCAGCCCCAGCCCCACTAACCAGACCCAGCAGCGAAACAACGAAAACCAAAGGCATCAGTCTTCTGCAGATGATACTCCTCCTTCAGGCAACACAAGTACAGCATTTGAAAATGAAGATAAGAATGCGAAACCGAATTCTACAATTCCTTTGCACACCTGACAGGAAAGCTGCACTGCCTGTATTATTTTACATTATATAAGATATTATACCTTCTTGTGCCCTAAAAAACAAGCTCTTAACCTCCAGGGAGCGTGCCGGCAGCTGCTATCCGCCAATAAGCAAAAATCGCCCCCAAAGACCATAAACGGCAAACAGCGAATTAATATTTGACAGCCCTGAGCCTCATCGATAGAATAACCGTCGGTTTTTGGCCGAATTATAGAAAGGATTGAGTAATGGCTGGTAATGTAATTGAGCTAACTGATGCCACTTTTGATGAGGTTGTTCACAGTTCTGATGTCCCGGTACTGGTCGATTTCTGGGCCCCCTGGTGTGGACCTTGCAAAATGATGGCTCCTATCTTGGGAGAAATTGCCGATGAGTATGCAGACAAGAGCAAAGTCTGCAAGCTGAATACCGACGAAGCTCGCGACAGCGCTATGGAGTTCGGCATAAATGCGATACCGACCGTGATTTTATTCAAGGACGGCCAGGTGCAGAAAAAGTGGGTCGGCTTAACCAGCAAAAAAGACCTCGCCGCCGCAATCGACGAGCTGCTCTGATAAGGCACAATTGACTTTTATACGAGGCTGCCGGTTTTACTGGTGGTTGTTTTACCCACTTACCTTTGCCGCAGCAGGTCAACCTTTAATACCAGACCGTAATTATAATATTAGGCTCGGTCTTCTTGGCCTGAATTTGCCCCGTTGTCGTATCGGTTCGTTTTATTACAACGCTCGGGTTGTCTTTTAGCCAGTTGCTAATCTGCTGGTCGAGAAAATCTATAGCTCCGGGGTGCAGTTTCGCAAAAAACGTCCTTACCCTCGTAATTCGTTCAGCCGAAGAAATTCTCTTCCCCGTCGGCTTTTTCCCGACCGCTTCAGCCCGCTCAGTGGGCATCTTCACCTCCGCCGCACCGCCGCCGCCCAGATTCAAAGGTGAATGTGAAACCCCCCTGCTGCCTGTATCATCATCAAAAGGTACTGGCTTAATATCAGGGGAAATCGCACTGCGTTCGCCATAGACAACCATCTCGTCGAGGTCTTCACTGCCAAAATCCTGTGTATCAAAATCTTTGCTATCTACATCGTCCATAAACCTGCGCTCCAACTAAAGATTAATTTCAATACCACAATTGTAGATATGAAATCACCAGCCGTCAAGCAAAAAATGGAACAATTTGGCCGGATATCTCATTCGCCTTGTGTGTTACTTTTAACCCTTTTTGGTCTCAGCTTTGGCCTTTTTGGCCTTCTGCCTCGGCTTTCTCGGCATCCACATTCGCCTTTTTGGCCTCGACCTTGGCCTTTTCAGCCTCTGCTGTTGATTGCTCGATTTCAGCCTTTACCTTATCGGTTGCAGCTTTTGCCTGCTCGGCTTGCTTCTTCGCCCTTAGAGCTTTCGACTGCCCTTCCGCGACTTTGGCCTTTTCAGCGAGGACCTGCTCGTCCCTCTCGAGAAGCCTTTCTTCTATCTGGTTCGCTTCTTCCAGCGATTTGGCTTGCTCTATCCGGGCCTTGAGCCGTTCAGACTCAGCCTGGGCCCCCTGCTGCTCAACGCCCCCGGTAGATGCAGTAGTCCCAAGAAGGTCGGTTAATGCTTCGTCCAAACCGGCTTCATATTCCGGCGCAGCGTGTCTTTTTCTTACCCGTTCCATCATCTCCTCGCTTGGAATGCCGCCTGATGAAATACTCGGAGTGATGATAAATATGACTTCCTTGGCGCGCTCCCCGTAATCTTTGCTCGAAAATAGAATGCCGAGCAGCGGTATATCTTTCAGGAACGGGACACCACGGACCACAGAGTACTCCTCGCTCTTTCTTATCCCTCCCACTACCAGGCTCTCGCCGGGCCTGATACGGTTCTCCTCAATGGCAATCTCCCGCCTTGAGAGAATCGGAATTTGCTTTACTCCTTCAGGGATGTTTTTGGAACTGATCACCGCCTTTGTCTCCAGCCCTATTGAACCGTCCGCAAAGGCATACGGCGTAATCTCAAGAGAATCTATTACGTCCTTATATTCAGTTATCATATATGGGTAAACCCCCTCCGACCCGAGCACTTCTTTCGGCAGAGGAACGTGTTCACTGGTTGAAATCTTTGCCGTCTTGCCATTGATAACTTCCAGTGTCGGATGCATCAGGATTTTCAGATAGCCTTTGGACTCCAGCATATCCACCATAGCAAGGAATTCGTGACTTTCGCTGAGGTATCCAACCTTAAGACCCATTTTGGCCCTACCCACCTCCCTCAGCGAAGCCCCGGGAAACGCAGGCAGTATAGCTCCTTCCTTTACCAGTTCGCTGACATTCTTTCCAAAAAGCCCGGCCGACCCTCCCAGCGTAATATCCTCACCCAAAAAATCGGAAATTTCTATACTTGTTGCCCAGTCCAGCGTCTTATCGGCGTATACCTCGGATATCAGGCAATCGATCTTGATTTGGATCGGAGGCACGTCAACCTGCCTCAAAAAACCGATAGTTGCCCGCGCCTCATCAACTGTCGGGCATTTCACAATCAACTGATTTGTAGCCGGACTCTGGCTGACCGTATAGCCAAGTTGCTCCTCAACAAGGCCCGATAGTTTGTCAACCGTATGATGCTTGGTAAAGTAGAACAGCTTTGCATCGTCTTTGCCCTCGATAATCTTTGGCTCACCCAGGTAAATATCAGGAAGCGGCGTATCTAAGTCCGGCACGCGCCGAATCTCACCCAAATCTTGCAGGATGCTTTGCGATTGCAGCTCGGTCGGTTTTTCGGCAAAAAAATCCCCGCAGCCGCAACAACCGAACAACGCCAGAATGAAAAAAAGACACCCTAACCTCAGTCCACGAATGAATTTGAGAAGGTGGTTGAACATTATTAAGACCATATTTAAACACAACGAAACCTATTATACTCCTATATCGTACTTTTTCAAGGTTATCGTTAAAATTGTCCGGCTGTGGCTCAAAATATAATGACTAAGATCCATTCCTGTGCTAATCTCTGCTGTTATGGCGAAAAAAAACCAAAAGCCCGTAACTGTTGCCTTTGTAGCGCTGGGCTGTCCGAAAAACATCGTCGACAGCGAAAAGATGTTGGCCGAAATCGCCCAGGCCCACCTTCTGATAACCGCCGAGACCGAAAATGCTGATGTCGTTGTCATAAATACCTGCGGCTTCATCGCCCCCGCCAAGGCAGAGGCACTCCAGGAAATAGAACACGCCGTCCAGTGCAAGCGAAACGGCGCCGTAAAGAAAGTAATCGTCGCAGGCTGCCTCCCACAAAGATTGGGCCGCGAATTATTCAACCAGGCTGACGGTATCGATGCCATCGTCGGCCTCGGCCAGCGGGGTAATATCGCTCGGATAATCAAAAAAACTCTCGCCTCCCACAGAAACGCCGCCTATCTCGGCCCACCGCCGCGCACAATCAGCGACGATAGGGCCAGATTGCTCATCACCCCCGCCCATTGGGCGTACCTGAGAATAAGCGAGGGTTGTAATCACCGCTGCTCTTTTTGCACGGTGCCGGCAATCAGAGGCCGATTCCGGAGCAAACCCCGCCAGCTCATTCTCGCAGAAGCTGCCGAATTGGTCTCGGCAGGCGCTCTCGAACTAAACATCATTGGACAGGATACCACCTCATACGGCCACGACCTCAAAATAAAAAACGCCCTGCCCACACTTTTGGAGCAGCTTGAGAAAACCACCGGCCTGAAGTGGCTCCGATTGATGTACGCTTATCCGGCCGGAATTGACGACCGCCTTATCGAAACCATCGCAGCCGGCGAAAAAATTGTCCACTATATCGATATGCCAATCCAGCACATAAACAATAAAATCCTAAAAGCTATGCGCCGGCCCGACACCAGGGAAGATATTTGCAGGCTTATCGAAAAACTTCGCTCCGCCATCCCCGATATTGTGTTGCGAACCACCCTGATAGTCGGCTTCCCCGGCGAGACCGACCGTCAGTTCGATGAGCTCCTCGAATTTGTCAAATGGGCTGATTTCGATGCTCTGGGCTGTTTCAAATTCTATCCTGAATCCGGCACCGCCGCAGCCGAAATGCCCGCCCAGATTCCTGACCACGTAAAACAACAACGCCTCAAGGAGCTGATGCTCACCCAGCAGAAAATCGCCTTCGCCAAAAACAAAAAGAGAATCGGCAGTACCCTCACCTGCCTGGTCGATTCTGCCGATGCCCGGAGTATGCGAAAAGGTCGCTATTATGGCCAAGCGCCCGATATTGACAGCTTCTGCATTATCGAGAATTGCTCAGCAACCCCAGGCCAGTTTGTTGACGCAAAAGTCACCGGCACAAAAGACTACGATCTGCTCGTCCAGCAAATTTACTGTTGAATTATGTTGCCCACGGATTAAACTTTGTGGTTATGCTGAGGTTTATTCCGAACATCTTGACTTTTGGCCGACTCGTTTTAACCGTTGTCTTCCTCGTGATGGTTCTTTACACACCCCCGCCCGACGCCCGCAACAGGGCACTCTTTCTGGATGTCGCTTTCGTCATCTTTGTCATTGCAGGTCTTACCGATATTGTCGATGGCCCCATCGCCAGAAAATTAAACGTCACAAGCAAGTTCGGCCGAATGGTGGACCCGCTCGCCGACAAAGCTCTTGTCTGCGGTACCTTCATTTGTTTTGCCATAATTGGCGAGCCGAAGCTTTTTAACCTCCCCCAGGACACGCTCAAAATAATCCTTTACTCTGTCGCGGCCGTAATCATCTTGCGAGAAGTTTATGTGACGGTATTGCGTCACATCGCCGAGGCCCGCGGCATCAACTTCGCCGCCACCGTCTCCGGCAAGATTAAAATGTTCCTCCAGTCTTTTGCCATCGGCACCGTCATTATAAAGATGGCCCACGTCCAGACCGCTGCCTGGGGATATTGGTTTACGACAGTCACGTTTGCCCTTATGCTGATAGTCACCGTCATCTCAGGCATCAGGGCCACCCAGCGAAGCTCCTGGAAACAAGCAACAACCTAAGTAAGGTTGGAAGACTGCATTTTTTTAGTTATCAGCTCAGCAACTTTTTTGCCTGATTTCAGCATCCCGCCGAAAATCGGCCCCATCCTCGGCAGGTTAAATACGTCACATACGGACATACCCGCAACGTAAAGGCCCGGATAAACCTCGCCCGTCTTTTCCACAACGCCGGCTTCGGATTCCTCCACGTTCATAAAATACTCTTGTAGCTCTTTCGGAAAAAGTTCCGGCTTTCTCCTTTTCAACATACCAACCAGCTCAGCCGGATGACCCGTCCCATCAATTACAAATCTCGCACAAATACAGAATGGGTCCACATGCAGCCCCACCATTCGTACACTTGCACTATTGACGACAACACCTTTAATAGTTTCATCCTTCAGCACAATATCTTCAGCTTCTGTTAAGTTGAATATTTCGGCCCCTGCCTTTTTGGCCTTATAGGCCAAAGCCGTGGCAAATTCTATCGCATCTGCGGTATATAAATCGCGTTCTTTTTTTGTCGTCACACCTATTTCATCTAAAATGTCTTTGTCTTCAAAGGTGACCACATTATAGCCTGCGGCCCCTCCCCAGATTCCTCCGCCTATGGAGAGCTTTTTTTCAACTATGGTGGTCTTTGCACCTGCCTTAGCCAGATAATAGCCGGCAGCTAATCCCGCAGGGCCTGCACCAACTATGACCACATCATTTTCGAGATGCTCTAATAATCTTCTGTTATATTCTTCTATAATTGTCCTGGAAATATCTGTTTCTATCACTTTCGTTCCCTTTCGTTTTCTAAAGCAATTACCGCTCCCTTACAGTCGCGGCTCTGTTTTGGAAAACTCAAAACAAAAAGCACTACCGTAAAAGGAGTGCTTCAAGTTCATCTTTATTTGCCTTCCTTCGCGGGCATTATCCCGAGCAGGTTCATAGGGTCAGTTCTCAGCTTGGGCCGAGCCGAACACTCAGCCTTTCGCTCCCCTGGCTTATCAAAATTCTCTGAAACGCATTATAGTCCCGCACGCCACCTCGCACAAGGATTTTTGGGTGTTTTTTTCTTCGGGTGCAACTGCTCATTGAATTATTTGCCCTTCTAAACTATGATTTGAGTCATGCTCAAGCACGGTTTAACAGGTAAAGCATTTACGCATCTTCATCTGCACAGCCAGTACTCGCTGCTCGATGGGGCTATCAGCTTCGAAAAATTGCTCAAACGCTGCAAAGAATTGGAAATGGATTCCGTGGCTGTTACCGACCACGGCAATATGTTCGGCGCCGTCGAGTTTTACACCAAAGCACTGGCCGCACATATCAAACCTATTCTTGGCATCGAAGCATACATTGCCCCAGCCAGCAGGTTCGACCGCGCAAAAACCAGCATCGCCGATGCTGCATATCATCTGATACTTCTGGCCGAGAACAATACGGGCTACAAGAATCTCTTGAAGCTGGCAAGTGCCGGGTACACCGAAGGCTTTTACTACCGCCCAAGGATTGACAAGGAAATCCTCGCGGAACTGAACGCCGGCTTGATAGCCACTTCAGCCTGCCTGAAAGGCGAGATTCCCACACTATTGGCGAAGGGTGACGAAAAGGCGGCAAACGCCGCTGCCCAAAGTTATCTGAACATATTCGGCCCCGACAGATTCTTCATCGAAATTCAAAACCACGAAAATGATGACCCCGGCATCAGCGAGGCGATGATAAATCTGGCCAACAAAATGGGACTTCCTCTGGTCGCCACCAACGATGTGCACTTCCTGCAGGATGACGACTACGAAGCGCACAATTGCTTATGTTGTATAAGCACCGGCAAGAATGCCGACGACCCCACCAGAATGATTTATCCAAAAGATGTCTTCTTAAAAAACCCCGAACAGATGCGCTCGCTTTTTGCCGAGACAAGCGAAGCCTGCGATAATACTCTGGCGATTGCCGAACGTTGTAGTGTAGAGCTCGACCTAAAGCACCGTCACGCTCCCCGCTTTAAGCCTGACGATGGCACAACTGCCGAAGAATTTCTCACTAAGCTATGCTACGAAGGAGCAAAGCAGCGATACGGCAAAATCACCGACGAAATTAAAAGCCGCATCGACAGGGAGCTTGACGTAATCGAATCAAAGGGCTTCGCCAGCTATTTTCTTATCGTCTGGGACTTCTGCAATTACGCCCACAAAAACAACATCCCCGTCGGCGCCAGAGGTAGCGCCGTGGGCACGGTTGTCGGATACTGCCTCGGGTTGTGCGATGTTGACCCTATTCGGTACGACCTGCTTTTCGAGCGTTTTATGGACCCCGAGCGCAACGAAATGCCGGACGTTGATATCGATATCTGCCAGACCGGCCGGGCAAAAATCATCGACTATGTCCGCCGGAAATACGGCCACGTCGCGCAAATCATAACTTTCGGAACGATGAAGGCAAAGGCTGTTATCCGAGACCTCTGCCGGGTGCTCGGCGTCTCTCTGGCAGAGGCCGACAGATTAGCCAAGCTTGTCCCTTTCTCTCTCGATATGACACTCGATAAAGCCCTGAAGACCGAACCGCAGTTGAAACAGGCTTATGAGCAGAGCGAGGAAACAAGAAGAGTAATTGATATCTGTAAAAAACTCGAAGGCCTGGCACGCCACGCCTCCGTCCACGCCGCCGGTGTCGTTATCGCCGATGAGCCATTGACCAATTTTATACCACTTTATAAAGCGTCGGACTCCGACGACGTCATAACACAGTTTGAAGGACCAATGGTTGAAAAAGTCGGCCTGCTTAAGATGGACTTCCTGGGCCTCAAGACCCTCAGCGTCCTCGAGCGCGCCCGACAGTTGGTAAAAAGCATTCACGCCAAAGACATCGACCTGGAAAAAATCGCCCTCGATGACCCCAAAGTTTTCGAGCTGTTCGCCGGCGGCAGAACAAAAGGCATTTTCCAGTTCGAGTCCGGCGGCATGCAGGACTTACTGATGAAAATGAAGCCCGACCGCATCGAGGACCTCATCGCCGCCAACGCACTTTATCGGCCCGGCCCAATGATACTTATTCCCGACTACATCGACCGAAAGCACGGCGCAAAGTGGGACCTGCCCCACCCCATTATGAAGGAAATCCTCGGCGAAACCTACGGCATTATGGTCTATCAGGAACAGGTCATGCGCATCTGCAATCGCCTCGGTGACATACCGCTGCGCGAGGCCTACACGCTAATCAAGGCGATAAGCAAAAAGAAGGCCAGAACCATCGCCAAGGAGCGGGAAAGATTTATCTCCGGCTGCGTCGATAAGGGCCTGAGCAAAAACCAGGCCCAGCAGATTTTCGAGCTCATCGAACGCTTCGCCGGCTACGGCTTTAACAAAAGCCACTCAACACGATACGCAATCATCGCATACCAGACTGCTTATATCAAGGCACATTGGCCCGTAGAATATATGGCCGCTCTCTTGACCTACGAAATGGACAATACCGACAAGGTCGTTGACTACATCGCAGAGTGCAAGGCAATGAATATCGAGGTCCTGCCGCCGGACATTAACGAAAGCGGCGTTGATTTTACGCCTCTCTACAGGGAAGGTGACGACAAAAAGGGTGTAATTCGTTTCGGCCTGGCCGCCGTCAAAGGTGTCGGCGAAAAAGCCGTCGAGCAAATGATAGCCGCCCGCCAGAATATCGGCCGTTTTCAAAGTCTGTTCCACTTCTGCGAAAATGTCGATTTAAGGGCCGTCAACAAGCAGGTCCTCGAAGCCCTTATTAAAGCCGGCGCTTTCGACCGCCTCGGCGGTAATCGTGCCCAAATGATGGCCGGCCTCGAACATGCAATGCAAAATGGCTCTGCCATCCAGGCCGACAAACAAAACGGACAAATGAATTTCTTCGGCCAGATGGCAGAAGCACAGGACTATTCCCAGGACCACACGCGACTGCCTAACGTCCCGCCCTGGCCGGAGCCCCAGATGCTCGCTTACGAAAAACAGGTACTCGGCTTCTACGTAACCAGCAACCCACTCAGCCACTACGCCGAGACAATAAACCTTTATTCCACCGCCAACACTTTACAACTGGCCGATTACAACCGGGACCGCCAAATCGTCATCGGCGGAATGATAACAAAAATAAGGTTCAACCTGACAAGAACCGGTAGAAATGTCGGCTCAAAAATGGCCGTCTTTACCCTCGAAGATTTGCAGGGCCACGTCGAAGTGGTATTGTTCCCAGATGTGCTCAACAGATTCGCCGATGCGTTGGTTGCCGATACCATCGTTTTTGTAAAGGGAAAAGTCGATTACAGAAGAGGAACGCCCAACATTTTAGCTGTGGAGCTGATAACCCTCGACGAGGTTAGAGAAAAGTTGGCCGCAAAAGTCAGGATAAGACTTGATGCCAAAGACGTTACAAAGCAAAAAGTCGCTATGATAAAGAGCATCTGCCGGAGCCACAAAGGCAGAAGCCCGCTTTATGTGGCGATAAGAACCGACAAAGGCAGAGTTTACGCAACCGCCGACAAAAGCCTGTCCGTCAACCCCGACCTCGACTTCTGCAGAAAAATGAGACAGCTCGTCGGCGATGGTAACTTCCAGCTCACGAGATGACCGAAATCAAAAAAACATTAGCAATCCTCAAAGCCCGCTGGCCAGAGGTAACTCTCATCATCGGCCTTACTATCTTGTTGTTGTTGCCATTTTTGAGTAAGCTACTTACAAAACTAAAACATGATTCAGCACTGAGTTTAACGGCTCTCGCCGCTTGCTTTCAGCTCGCCTTAATGGTTATAACAATAATGCTTCGTTCTGGTTTTCTTCGAACAGTCTATTTAGAAGGACGAAAACGACAGTCTATTGCGGTTTTGTTACGAACAGGCCTGCATTTTTTATGGAGAATGATTGTCTTAGGTTTACTGTATGGGATACCTCTTTTGACATTAACGTTGCTGAGTATTCGTTTAGTTGGCAAGCCAACTGCACCTGGAGAAACAGATATTCTCCATAAGATTTCCTTGTTAGTTTTAGTAATTAACATTATTCTGATGAAATTCATACTACTCCTACCTGCATTAGTAATAGTTCTTGATTGTCGTGTTTTCGAAAGCTTCAAGTTCCTCAAAAAGTGCAGGCTTCGGGATGCCGGGGAATTAATCGTATTGTTTTGTTTTATGATGGCATTTCCTTACCTCCGGATGTTCTCACGAATACTCTATGGCACAACAACAAGGCTACAGCTCATTTTTAGAATTGCTATCTCTATTATAACGTGCTTTATTGGTTTAATTATAGCGGTAATGGCGGTAAGATTTGTAGCTTCTCTGCATTTGGTGTATGATGAACAAATAAGCCCTTCGGATTCACAACGCTTTACTGAAGAATAATAATTTAACTCCTGAATGGAAGAGTAGTTTTGAAAAACAAATTTTCAGGCAGATTCATTGTTCTTGACGGGCCGGACGGCTGCGGAAAGACCACGCACACGAAACTTTTGGCTGCATGGTTGGCGCAGCAGGGCGTTGAAGTCGCGACTTTCCGCGAGCCGGGCGGAACTGCTATCGGCGAAAAGATTCGCCAAATCCTGCTGAATCCCGAACATATCGCAATGAGCACGGCAGCAGAAGTTATGCTCTATATGGCCGCGCGAGTTCAACTCTGGCAGGAAAAGATTGCACCGGCACTGAAAACGAATAAATGCGTCCTTCTCGACAGATGGCTCTCCAGCACCTGCGCCTATCAGGGCTGCGCCGGCGGCTTCGGCATCGACAAGGTCATCGAGATTGCAACCCACTGCCTCGAAAGACCCTGGCCCGACTTAACCATTATTCTCGATGTCGACCTGAAAACAGCAGCCGCAAGATTAAAAAGAAACCTCGACCGGATGGAGCAAAAGGGCGATGGCTACCACCAAAAAGTCCGCGAAGGATTCCTGAAACTTGCTGAAACACAGAATAAATTCGTTGTCGTCGATGCAGCCGTCGATATTCAAACCGTCCACACAAACGTATTGGAAATAATAACGCAGGCAGATTTCTAACATATGTCACTCAAAGAAATTTTCTGTCAGGACAAAGCGATTTCAATCCTGCAGCGGGCGTTCGCCGCTGATAAGTCGGCGCATGCATATATCTTTGCCGGTCCCGAAGGCGTCGGCAAATTCAAAACCGCCCGCGAGTGGGCCAAAATGCTGCTTTGCAAAAACCCGGTCATTGAAAATGAATTCGCCGACAGTTGCGGCTCGTGCGAATCCTGCCGACTGTTCGAGGCCGGCTCACATCCCGACTTCAATCCTGTCTATAAGGAGTTGATACAATTCACCAAAGAGGGCAAAGACAGAAAGACGCCCGTCGATCTGCCGATTGATGTGATTCGCGAGTTTGTAATCGACAAGGTCTCTAACAGGCCGACCCTCTTACAACGGAAAGTTTTCATACTCAGTGAAGCTGAGAAGCTGAACGCTTCGTCCCAGAACGCGCTCTTGAAGGTGCTGGAAGAGCCGCCCCAATACTGCACCATTATCCTTCTGTGCACCCGGCTGGAAAAACTTTTGCCCACCACTAAGTCAAGATGCCGGACAATTCGTTTCTCACCCATCGCCGAGGGCAGGATAATTGAAAAGATAAAAGAAATGGGTATCAAAGAAAAACAGGCTCAATATTGGGCCCGCCTCGCTCAGGGCTCTTTAGGACAAGCCTGTCAGTGGGCACAGCTTGAGCTCGCCGATGCAAATCTTTATGAAACCAAAAACCGGCTGCTCCGCTCTCTCTCAACCTGCGAATATGCCGACGCGCTTAAGTTGGCCCAATGGCTTTTGAACGAAAGTAAGAAAATCGCCGCCGTCTGGGCCGAACTCGAAAAAGCCACAAGCAAAACCGACATCAATCGAAGGGCCCAAAAAACTCTCGTGCAGATAATCATATCAGCCCTGCACGATGCAATGAAATTGAACCTCGAGCCAACGGAAACATTCATCAATTTCGACCAGAAAGACCAAATAGGAAATCTGGCAAGGCGCTTCAACGCCGAACAGTCAGCAGAAAAAATCGCCGAGTGTTACAGGACATTGCGTCAGATCGAATCTAACGTTAATGAAAAGCTTATTTTTGAGCAGCTATTGTTGAACCTCGCCGTTTCTGATATAATGAAGGTTTAGCAATATTAACGCTGACGTGCATATTAAAGTCAGGTAACTCCAATGGCAAAAGCCACAGCGATAAAGCCTAAGCAGGCAAAGAATAAAAAATATATGCTGGTCAGATATGGCCGGATGGACACGCTCGGCTGGTTCGAGCACAAGGAAACGCAGATACCAAAAGTGCCCAGCCGAGTTGTCATTAAAACCGAAAGAGGCCTCGAATTGGGCCAGCTCGTCGGCCAGCTCTGTCCCTACAAGGCTGGACAGTTCAAATTGAACCAGGACCAGGTTAATAAATATTTCGAAGATAGCGAAATAGATTACTCCTGGAATCGCACCGGAAAATTCGTCCGATACGCAACCACCGAGGATTTAAGTGAGGAAAGGCACCTACAGAAAATCGCCGAAGAAGAGATGCAATATTGCCTCCGCTTTGTCAAAGAAATGGACCTGCCGATGAAAATTGTCGACGCCGAGCACGTATTTGGCGGCGAACGCATCATCTTTTACTTTATGTCCGATGGCCGCATCGATTTCCGCGAGCTTGTTAAGAAACTTGCGCACGAATACCAGACAAGAATCGAAATGCGACAGATCGGCTCACGCGACGAAGCCAAACTCCTTGCTGACGTAGAGAGCTGCGGACAGGAATGCTGCTGCAAAAGATTCCTTAAGGCCTTAAAGCCCGTCAATATGCGAATGGCCAAAATGCAAAAGGCTACTCTCGACCCTGCCAAAATATCCGGATATTGTGGCAGATTAAAGTGCTGCCTGCGCTATGAAGACAAGACTTACACCCAGCTTAAAAAACGCCTACCCAAGAAGAACGCTAAGGTCAAAACCAAATACGGCGAAGGCAAAGTTGTTGACACCCAGATATTGACGCAACTTGTTATGGTCGAACACGACGGCGCAGTCAAAGTCGCCGTCCCCGTTGAGGAGCTTGAGATACTCTCCCCACCCGCAACCAAAGGCAAAAAACAGGACGGTACTCCGGACAACAAAAGCCAAAACAGCAGCAAAAATAAACAGCAATAATCATTTAAGGCCAAAACTATGCCTCGCAAAATCGTCGTAACATCGGCTTTGCCCTATGCAAATGGCCCAATTCACATAGGACACCTGGTCGAGTACCTCCAGACCGATATCTGGGTCCGCTTCCAGAAAATCTGCGGCAATCAATGCCTCTACTTCTGCGCCGATGACGCTCACGGCACCCCGGTTATGATAAGCGCCCGCGCCGAACAAATCACCCCGGAAAACCTCATCGAGCGCATGCATAAAGAGCACAAGGCGGACTTCGACCGCTTTCACGTCGAATTCGACAATTATTACACAACCCATTCAGACGAGAACAGGCGGTTCAGTGAACAGATTTTCAATTCGTTAAACCAGGCCGGCTCAATCGTCAAACGAAAAATAGAACAGGCCTATTGCAAAAACTGCCGGATGTTCCTGCCCGATAGATACATACGCGGCACCTGCCCACGGTGCCGAGCCAAGGACCAGTACGGCGATTCCTGCGAGGTCTGCAGCGGAACCCATCACCCAACCGAACTGATTGACCCCAGGTGCGCCACCTGCGGTACCCAGCCCGTCCGAAGAGAAAGCGAGCACTACTTTTTCAAACTCGCCGATTACGAACCACGGCTAAAGCAGCTTATTGACGAAGGATACGTGCAGCAGTCGACTGCCAGGAAACTCGATGAATGGTTCAAAGCCGGCCTCAAAGACTGGGACATATCACGCGACGGGCCATATTTCGGTTTCAAAATCCCCGGAGAGAAAAATAAATTCTTCTACGTCTGGCTCGACGCCCCCATCGGATATATGGCTTCGGTAAAAAACTACTGCGACACAAACGGCCTTGATTTCGATAAACTCTGGAACAGCAAGGAGTGCGAGTTGTATCACTTCATCGGCAAAGACATTATGTACTTCCACGCACTCTTTTTCCCAGCAACATTGATGGGGGCAGGTTTCAAAACCGCAGACAAACTTTTCGTACACGGCTTCCTGACCGTAAACGGCGAAAAAATGAGCAAATCACGCGGAACTTTTATTAAGGCAAGCACCTATTTGAAATATCTCGACCCTGAATACCTGCGATATTACTACGCAAGTAAGCTGACCGCCGGCATCGATGATATTGATTTGAGCATCGAAGATTTCATAAACAAAACCAACTCCGATTTGGTCGGCAAATTTGCCAACCTCGCTTCCCGCTCCGGACCAATGCTCACAAAGAAGCTAAACTCCCAACTCGGACGATTAGACAAAAACGGCGCCGAACTAATCAACAAGCTCACCGCCGCAAAGAACCAAATCACCCAGGACTATGAGAACCTCAATTTTGCCGCCGTAGTCCGAACAATTACAGCCCTCGCCGACCAGGCAAACCGGTACGTCGAGCAAAATCAACCCTGGGTGACTGTAAAAACAGATTTGGAAAAGACAAGAACAACCTTAACCGCCGTGATAAACGCCGTCCGCATTCTGACGATTTACATCAAGCCCATCCTGCCTAAATATGCCGAAAAGGTCGAAATTTTTCTCAACGTCGATAAACCAAAATTTGCCGATACCGAAACTGCATTGGAAAATCACAAAATAAACGATTTTGAGAGATTGGTTGAAAGAATTGATAAAAAACAGGTGAATGCAATGATAGAAGAAAGTAAGGAAGCCGAGGTTAGGAAGCCATTAACTACAAGCCCCGCTGAGCCGATTAAGCCGGAATGCACAATCGAGGATTTTGGAAAAATCGATTTGCGAATCGCCAAAGTTCTAAAGGCCGAGACCGTCGAAGGCGCCGATAAACTGCTCCGTCTGGACTTGGACGTGGGCGGCCTCCAAAAAAGCTGTTTAGCCGCTATAGCCCAGGCATATAAACCTGAAGAGCTGCTCGGCAAAATCGTAATCTATCTCGCCAATCTAAAGCCCAGACAGATGAGGTTTGGCCTGTCGGAGGGTATGATTCTGGCGGTCGGTACCGGCGGAAAAGATATCTTTATGCTCTCAGCCGATACCGGAGCAAAGCCCGGACAGCCGGTCCTTTAGACACGAGATACCACACCTGTAAATGTGTGGAGGATTAGACTACAAGAGACCCCACACTTACGTGTGGAGAATAATGAAAAAGAAACTCGAAAAAATCGCCAGAGACGACAGCCGATTCAGCCCCCGGGCGCTGGAGTTCGTTTATGAAGCACTCGCCTATACCGCAAAAAAAATCGTCCCCAAGCCCGGCCACGTCAGCGGCCAAACTCTTTGTGAGGGACTAAGAAAATTGGCTCTCGAAAAGTGGGGCAGATTGGCCGTGTTGGTGTTAAATACCTGGGGTGTAAAGTCCACACGCGACTTCGGCGAAATCGTCTATCTGCTGATAAACCACCAGTGGATGAGCGCTCAACCCGCCGATACAATTGGCGATTTCGACAATGTTTACGCATTCAAAACCGTCTTCAAAGACCAGTTCAAATTCTCCGTAAGCACCGTAAGGCGTCCTGGGGAGAGTCCCAAGGACTAAATTACCTCTCTACCGAAGCATTCACCCCAGCGTCAACTCCATGAACATTGTCCCTTCTGCCGGGTCTTTAGTCTTTGGTCTTTAGTCTTTGCCGCCTTCATTGAAGCTATCGCATTTACTCCCAATGCCGGCGTCGAGCCGTGAGCAGCCTTGCCTTTGGTAGTAACTTCAAGCCACAGCATCCCGCGATGAGCCGTAGCTCTGCCACAGGTAACAACCTCAAAATTCGTCGGCCCTCCTATGGAGTCCTTACGGACAAACATCTTTGACTAAAAGAAAAAATAGTAACCGGTCAGTTACGGGTGGGTCACCCGGTTTGTCGTGCTGAACTCTAACGGGTTCAAAAAGCCTGTTTTTCAGTGCAAAAATGCGATTTGGCTGTCTGC
>Ga0209979_1000441_pt1 | contig 56752 bp, 49 predicted proteins | sample AnhtaG_FD_183114 | JGI IMG/M metagenome (GOLD analysis project Ga0209979, IMG submission 183114) | Deep subsurface microbial communities from Anholt, Denmark to uncover new lineages of life (NeLLi) - Anholt_01485 metaG (SPAdes) (version 2) | ecosystem: Environmental > Aquatic > Marine > Oceanic... | reverse complement strand
CAAGTAGTATCCAAAATCCTGCCCCCCATGGGGGGCACCCCCTAACGGTTATAAGCTAAGGATACGTGTTAAGAAGAAACGGTAAAAATAACTGTCGTTGAAGGGAAATTATAATTGACGCCAGACATGAAGGATCCATCGAACCGCACCAGCCTTTTCTTGACGCCTTTACCCTTCCTCACAAGGACTGAACACTTGTTGTCCTGGATAAAAACATCGCCACAATTCAGTTGAGCGATTTCCGTCACTCTCAATCCTGTTGACAAAGCAAGGTCAACGATGAAGTAGTCCCTAACTGAGATTTTGTGTCCTTGAGCTATTGCTGTTTCAGCTCTCACTCGCACCGTTTCGAGCAGCATTGTTGCTTCTTGTAGAGATAAAAACTTGTCGGGTTCCAAAACCCAGTTGATTCCGTTCATTGTTCCGCTTGACATATGAGCCCCTTTTCATTGATGTTGATATATACCGGTTCTGGCGTCATTCCGGCGTCACTTTCATTCATGTTCCCAGTATGGTTGCAGTATGTAGCCAGTGTGTAGCCAGCATGGAATCTGTATTGACGCTTCAAAAACGCATATAAAGACAAGAAGGGCAAGTACTTATGAGCGGAGATGGTATTTTACACGCAGGAAGTCACAGGTTCAAGTCCTGTACCGCCCAGTGCACAAACCCCTTTGAAAAAGCCCACTTACAGAGCAGGCAGAGTCTATCAGTTGAATTAAGGCAGGCAATTGCAAGATGGTGATGTGATATTCAGAAGCAGACGGCGAAAGTGGCAAATGCGTCCAGAATGAGGTGGAGTTCGCCGACCGATTGTGATATTATAGTTGTAGCAGGCAGATGTTATCCTGGAGATATTCGATCGATTTGGAAACCAGAAAACTTGTTGAGAAAAACAGGCTTTCGAGAAGGACCTTTATCCGCAATGCTTCACTCGCGGCCGCCGGCGCAATTGCTGCTGCGTCAGCACAAAAGAGGACCGTCTCCGCTAAAACCTCCGAATTGGCCGATACGGCGAAGATACTCAATTACAACCAAAAGATGGGCTATCGCCGCCTGGGCAAAACCGGCCTGATAATCTCGGAAGTCAGCCTGGGCGGCCACTGGAAAAATCGGGCCGGCGACCGCTACTGGGACAAATTTGTCAACGACGAAGTACCCGCCGATGTCACAAAGAACCGTACCGACGTCATCAGCGCCTGCATCGAGGCCGGCATCAACTACCTCGACATCGGCACGTCCGCCGAGTGCCTCGCCTACGGGGTCGTCCTCAAGGGTCGCCGCGATAAGATGATAATCGGAGCCGACGACTACCAGCTCTGCCCCCGGAAAGTTGAGAATTGCACGGTTGACAAACTAATGTTTGACATCGAGCAGTGCTGCCGCCGGCTGCAAACCGATTACCTCGATATCTGGCGGGTCAAGGCGGATATGTACGGCCGCAGCACCGATGCCCACGTCGAAATCATAATCGAGACCTTTCAAAAAGCCCACAAGGCGGGCAAGGTGCGCTACTTGGGAATCTCCTCCCACTCGCGAGCCTGGCTCCAGCACGTCATCGAGACCTTCGGCGAGGTCCAAATGGTAAGTTTCCCCTGCAGCGCCAAGACCAGGGAGAAAGGCAAGCCCCCAGCCAAAGACAATATCAAGGAAGTCAACGCCGGCTACGGTGCCGACACAACACAGAGCATCTTCCAGTCTGTTCGCAAGCGCGACATAGGACTTGTGGCAACCAAGCCCTTCCTCGGCGGGAAACTTTTCAAGGTCAAAACCAAGTTTCCTGTCCTTGGTGCGGGTAACAAGGAAGAGAACGACCTGGCCCTGCTGACACTTCAGTGCATACTCGCCAACGATGCAATTACGGCCACGATACCGGGGATGTCCACGGTCTATGAGGTTCATAACGCCGTTCGCGCTTCGCACACACGTTCGCTTGCCATGACGCCGGCCGATAAGGATTTGCTCCAGTGCGTAACTGACCGACGATGGGCCGCACTTCCGCAGGAATACGCCTGGCTGCGGGACTGGGAAGTAGTTTAGCCTCTTCGATCCCAATCATCGCCTGGCCGACGAAGCATCCGCAGCGTCGCGCCGTGAGGGCCGTGCTCTTACTGCTCCTCCTGCCTTATTTTTCTTTTATCAAAAGTGCTTTAACCTCCTTGCAAAATCACCGGCGCCGCTGTAGATTATCAGGGTTGTCGCGGCGACAGCAGCGCGGTAAGCCGGTTTCAGCGAAAACAGCAAACTGAAACTGCTTGAACAGAAAAGCCTGGAGAGGTGTCGGAGTGGCTTATCGAGCCGGTTTCGAAAACCGGTGTGCCCTTTGCGGGTACCGCGGGTTCGAATCCCGCCCTCTCCGATTTGGCTTACTCAGTAGCCCAATGAACAATTTTGAAAGAGGCTGTGTTCGGTGCGGGTAGCGCTGGGACAATTTAATGCTGTGGTGGGTGACCTGGTCGGCAACGCCGAAAAGATGCGCGAAACCTATGCCCAGGCCCTTAACGCCGGCATAGATTTGCTCGTCTTTCCGGAATTGGCTATTTGCGGCTACCCGCCGGAAGACCTGTTGTTGAAGAAGCATTTTTTAGAAGACAACCGGTCAACCCTTGAGAAACTCGCTGCTGATTGCCCACAGACAACCATAATAATTGGCTTCGCCGAAAGCTATCAGGGTAATACCTACAATTCTGCCGCCGTATTGCAAAGTGGCAGTGTAAACAAAATTTATCGAAAAGCCCTGCTGCCGAATTACGGCGTATTCGATGAGCGAAGATATTTCAAGCCCGGCGCCAAGCCGGCAGTCATCAATCTCAATGGCATAAATGCCGCCATTACCATTTGCGAAGATATCTGGGATATCGAATGGCTCGGAAATTTCCTGCGGACGGAAGGGCAAATTCAAATGGTTCTGAACATCGCAGCTTCGCCCTTCTATATGGGCAGGACCGAGCAAAGACAAACAATACTCTGCCAGTGCGCAAAAAAATTTAATTGCGCTGTTTGCTACTGCAACCTTGTTGGTGGGCAGGACGAATTGGTTTTTGACGGCCGAAGTATGTTCGCCGATTCAACTGGCGCTGTCGCTGCCAAAGCCAGGGCGTTTGAAGAGGATATATTGATTGCCGATGTCGCTGTCGCCGGGGATGGAGCTGTGCAAGTCAAGCCTGTACAGCCACCGGCGCCGCAGCCAAGTGGTCCGCTTGACGAAACCTATCAGGCCCTTGTGCTTGGAACCAGCGATTATACCCGAAAGAACGGCTTTAAGAAGGTCTTGCTCGGTCTTAGCGGCGGGATAGATTCTTCCGTTACCGCCGCCATCGCGGTCGCCGCCCTGGGTGCTGAGAATGTCATCGGCATTACAATGCCCTCGAAGTTCAACAGCCCTGAGACCCAAGCCGACGCCCGGAAGCTCGCAAAGAATTTGGGCATCGAATTTTTGGCCATCCCGATCGAGCCGATACTTGAGCAATTCAACCGGTCGTTACAGTCAGTCCCCGGCTGGGACAGCAATGGTATTGCCTACGAGAATCTGCAGGCCAGAATCCGCGGCGCCTGTCTGATGTCACTGAGCAATCAATTTGGTTCTCTCGTATTGACAACCGGCAACAAAAGCGAAACCGCAGTCGGCTACGCGACGCTGTACGGCGATACCGCGGGCGGCTTCGCCGTAATAAAAGATGTCCCCAAGACTCTTGTTTACAAATTAGCTGAATACATAAACAAAACAGCAGGTAGAGAAATTATACCTGCCAGCGTGCTGAACCGACCGCCCAGTGCTGAGTTGAAACCGGACCAGAAAGACAGTGACTCTCTGCCTGATTATGATTTACTTGACAAAATCCTCAAAGGCTACGTTGAAGAAGACAAATCCGCACAGCAGCTTGTTGAGTCCGGCCTGCCGCAGGACGTCACCCATCGTGTAATTCGCATGGTTGACAAAAATGAATATAAAAGAAGGCAATCACCACCGGGGGTAAAGATTACGCCGAAAGCATTTGGCAAAGACAGAAGACTGCCGATTACAAATCGTTACAGCTCCTGCCGGGACACAGCATAGTTATTTCCGCCGGACCCGGCCGGTCGGTTTATTCGAAAACGAATGCTTTATCCAGCTTGGCGCTTATCAAGTCTGTTGCTATCTGCCGGCCAGCGCATCTGCAATAGCTCTGCCGAACAGGCTTGCAGCCCTTGGGTCTCTGCCGGTTATTATAAGGCCGTCCCGTTCAACAGCAGCACCCGTATATTTAGCCCCGGCCGCCTGGAGTCTGTCACGTTCCGACAAAAAGCTCGTCGCTGCGACACCGTTGAGCACACCCGCATTCGCCAACACCGTAGGTGCGATACAGATTGCAGCAAGAACTTTTCTTTTATCCGCTGCCTCCCGGGCAATATTCCACGCCACCTGGCTGTCGAAATACTCACTCGCTCCCGGACCGCCCACAAAGATTATCGCATCGTAATCATCGACCCTCAATCCGCTGACAAGAACCGTCGCCTCGGCTGTGCCCCCCAGCATACCCTTTATAACCCCTGTCCTTGAACTTGCTATGACCGTCTCCACACCAGCCTCATCAAGAGCAAGTTTTGTTTCAAAAAGCTCCTCATCGCGAAAATTCTCCCTCGCGATAATCAACACCGCTCTTCTGGGCCGGGCCTGTCTTGCCACATAACCGGCGCAAATTATGTAAATCGGCTCCAGACCTTTCGGCAGCTTGCAAATCCTGCCCACGTCCCTTATATCAAAAGCACCCACCGTCACAGACCCCAGCTCTAAGGACACAGCCTGCAGTTGGATATTTTGAGCGATCTGCCCGGCTTCCAACAGCATATGTCTTCTGGCTTTTTTGCCGTACCCGGCTACAAACTTTCTCACAGACCCGGCAACAATAATATCACAGCCCGCTTCAGCCACCGCTTCTTGCTTCAAAGCTACAGCCGCCAGCACGCCGCGCACATCCAAATCGCCGGTCTGTTCTAAGCTGTGTTCATCCGGATTGTACATAAACAACCCTTCTTGTGTGGCAAAATGCAGCGTTATCGGATAATCTGCCCCTGCTGATGGTGGTGTTCGAGAGCCTCTTTGCGGTTTTGTTATGCCGCGGCCGGCCCAGGCCAACTGGCCAATCTGTGTAAACTTGAATTGTTGGCAGGTAAACTCCTGTGCGCCTCGCTGTTTGGCCAGTGCCTCTTCAAAACTGACCTGCCCTGTCAAGCTCGGCTCGATAAGCTGGACTACTTTACGCGGCAAAACGCGAGACCGATACTGACCTGCGCACAGAACGGCAAGACCAGCCAGGATTATCGTGAAAGTTATCGTGCGTTTCATTTTTTAGGTCCTCCAAACAAGTTTTTGAAACAGGGGTTTGATTGGGTTTGTTTGGCTTTGTTTTTGCGGCGTCCGAGGAGATGAACATTTTCGTAATCCTTTGTTATAAATGAGCTTACGTTCATTTGAGCATCCAGTAAATTGGCTTTGTTTTGCATAATAGTTCGTTGCTCATTGTTCATTGTTCGTTGTTCGTTGTTCGTAGATCGTGGTACATTCTGAGTAAGGCGATAGGAAATAGTTGAATGTTCATAGTCCATTGTCGATTGTTGATCCCGGTAGTTATGATGAGTGCTTTGAATTTGCTATTCATTTTATCCGCCTTTGCGTGTATCGTTTAACTCTACATTAAGTTTGATAAATATTATACAACGGTTAATGTTAAATGTAAAGTGAAAAATTGTGTATCCACACAAATTCTAAACCCTCCTTCGCATAAAGCTACGGAGGGCAGGCCCCGCTTAGAGTTTAAGACACTCTAAACAATGGGGCAGGCAAATTCGAATGACCAAAATTCAAAACGAGCTACCGTGAAGACACGGACTGAGACTAATTGCGGGGCAAGGAGGGAGCACAGAGTGTATAAGTATATGCGTATATACTTATGTACTATTGTAACAATTCGGTTTTTGGAGGTCGGCCCTGGCAGAAGAACGGCCCTGCCAGGAGGTCGGCCTTGTCAGAAGGACGGCGGGTAAAGAAGGAGTACAGGATAAAATCAAAAATTAAAAATCAAAATGTAAAACGCAAAGATACGGAGGAAAATGCAAAAGGGCAAGAATAGGGAGCGAAGGGATTGGCGAGGTGTCGGGATTTGGGCTGGGCTGCAATATTGATAATTCTTGGTTGATTATTGGGTGTTTGGGGGGTAAGATTGGGCCGCGAAAAAGCACAGAAGGATATCAGGTAAACAGGGTATCAGGATGTGGATATGAGGATATGAGGATATCAGAGTATCAGGTTGCTGTCATAGGGACTCCTTACGGAGGACATCAGGGGGACAGGGATTTCGATACGAGAAGGACTGTTTAAGTGAAAAAGGAGGAAACAAGTTGTTTCGGTAATGGAAACTCTGGAGAGAATCCGAAGCGACTCAACGTGAAAAGAACGCTTTTGGCAATTAAAAACTTCTTTGACCAACTTGGACACAGGTTCAGTATGGGAGATTATTAATGCTAAAGATATTATTGGTGGTAGCAAAGCGTTGGGGTAATTTCGGTGAGAAGGTGGGTAGGTGGCACAATTATGGCAAAGGTAAGTTTTCGAGACTTTTAATCATGATGTGCGTTATTTTCTTAGTCTTCTCAATCCTGTTTACTCTTCCTGGCATAGTGATGCTTTTTCTACCACGATCGTGTATATTTCTAATCTTGATCTGTGTGCTAATTTCATTTGGTGTTACAGTTTCAGGCCTGGTTCTGAAAAAGATAAATGCAGGTGTGTGGGTACTGGCAATGTTATTGTCTGTTTTGCTGTTGCTTGTTGGTATTGGATTGCTTGGGTTTAATTCAGAAGTAAGCAAGGTTATGACGCACTCAATTCGCAGGTCCTTGTTTTCTGAGAAAACCCAATTTCCCCTTGCCAACCCCAACGGAATAACCATTGACAACGAAGGTCGGATATACCTTGCCATTCGAGCTTATGGGAGAATTCAAGTATATAGTAGCGAAGGCGATTTTATTAAAGGTTGGTTTGTTGATACCTATGGAGGTGACTTTAACATCTGGATAGAAGATGATCATCTTCTCCATGTGTGCACAAGAATGACAGATAGACACGATGTGTTTGATTCGAGTGGCCAGTTAATAAAAAGTATTGAGATTACATCATATGATGAAGAAAAGCGTTTGTTCGAAAAAGCAGGTGGCTTGAAAGAACAGGATGCACTTGGCAATACTTATACAGTTAAAAGTTCCCAATGGTCACCACAAGTTACCAAAACTACTCCGACTGGTCATCAGGAAGTGTTAGTCAAGGGTAGGTACTACTTTGCGTTGATACGTTCCCCAGTGAGCGCTTGGTTTGTTTTCATTATGGGCTTGGCCATGTCTTTCACATTGGGAATGGTAATTAAAAAGAAAGTCGATTTGCCCCAGCTTGCTACCGAGAGCGACCAACCAGAACAAAGCCACAAGCCGAGTCAGAATATTTCAGGTTAGATTGAAGAGAGATTTTGATATTATAGCGGAAAGACGAAAAAATGTCTCTGATAGTGTTAAATAGAATGAGAAAATTTGGGCGATGGTTAGTGGTTCCAGACAAAGCAACCAGAGGGAACCCCCTGCGAACCTTAATCGTACTTGTGCTTCTTGCTATCTTGATGCCAGTAGTATTACTTATCGGCAATATCGTACTTACTCTGCCTTGGCTATTTACTCTGTTAATCATCATAGCTATTGCAGTTGCTGTAGCCTGGATAGTCTATGGTTTTCCATCTTGGCGTTGTGAGTTTACAATATGGCATTGTAAGTTTACATCGTGATATTGCAGGCTTACATTGAGGCGTTGTAACGTTACATCGTGGAATTGTAGGCTTACATCAAGGCGTTGGAGGCCTACATCGTGGGATTGTAAGTTACATTGAGCCGTTGTAAATGAGTTAAGAGTCGCTTAAGACCTGAAAAAAAGGAATTTAATTTTCTAAGACGTTTTGCGACGGTAATAAGCTCTATACTATCAAAATCCTGTTCTTATGTCACCTATTACCTGGGAAATCCGGGATTATACACTCAAAGTAAAGAGCAGAAGGCTTTTTCGGAAATTCAAAACTCTGCCCAAATCCGCACAATCCGTCGGGTTGGACCGCTGCCTCAGTCTTCGCCCTTCTCTATGACTGTTACTACGCCTTTTTTTGCGTGCTTGTAAATCAAATGAAGGTTCCGCACATATATGAGGGTGTTCAATGAAAAGCCCAGCATAAAAATGGGATTTTTTATATGGACGGAATAACTCAACAGCATCAGACTGCCTACCACCGAGACATACCAAAAAGCCGTCGGTACGTGAGACCTTCTTCTGTATTCACTGACTATCCACTGAAGGACAAACCGCCCCCCGAATACGAGTTGTCCGGTCAAGGCTATCGTTGCCCAAACGGGGTCGTCCACTATCTGTTCCATTATCGCACTTCTCATGAATTCAACTGCTGAACCGAACATAACTTTTCTCCAACTCTGGCACCCATTTTGCGGTGTCTGCTCCAACAGGTCGCAAAATGGAAATGCATTCGATAAATCCACCTATTACATCATAAACAAATCTGTGGTAAAATTAAAGAAAGGGGCTATAAAAATCGAGATAATATTGGGACCCGATTTGGCGACGGGGACTTGACGGCGAATTTAAGGGGATTTGGATGGCCTTATCACTGCGACAAAAGCTGACTATAACCTCATTGGTGATTTATTGGCCCACAATATTTTACTTTGCCCACATACCCATCCCCCGCTGGGTTTACGAAGCCGGGGTGTCGGACAAAAGCCTTCATTTCCTTGCCTATTTGCTTTTGGTTTTTCTGCTGTGGTTTGCAGTTTGCCCCGGCAAAAGGGTGAACTGGCGAAAAGCCGCCGTATGGTGGATGCTTTTTGTGGCGGTTTGGTACGGGGTAATTGACGAATTGCTTCAGGGATATGTGGGACGCAGTTGTGATATTATGGATTTTTTCGCAAACCTGGCAGGCGCGCTTACAGGTTTGATTCTGTTTACCTTCTTGACATTCTGGCCCGCCTTCCTTGTGGTAACAGGCATTACCGTTTTTCTTTTAACAAATTTGGCGCGCGCCAGTGTGGCTGACCTGCTGCCGGTAACGAGCGTGGTGTTTTACCTGTTCGCATACGGCTTTTTTACATTGCTTTGGATTCGATATATGCATCTCTTCCTGTCACTCAAAGCCACCCAACCCAGGTGGTTGATAGTAGCATTAGTCCTGCCCATAGCTTTTCTATTAACCGTAAAGTTGTTTTCTGTAATCTTGGGCAAGAATTTCAGCGTACGGAATGTAATCATCTCTGCGGCAGCAATCGCGGTCGTGGCTGTAACAATTTTCCTGACAGCTTTACTTCGCCGCCGCTTCGCGCAGAAATTGTCACCAAGCCGTTTTGAAAGGCCGGTATAGCGGATCGCCTATCAAAACCAGCTGCCACGAATTAAATGGCTTTGTGTGGTAGTACGCCTCAACAAGACAGCGACCGTTGAACAGCTCCAGGAAAAACGCCTTTGGCGCCGGAAACGAATGAAGATATGGCTCAGCCACCGCCCCTAACGTCGCGGTTATCCCATCCCTGAGCATAGCTGGACACCACTCGATGCTGTTCGGGTCACGAAGATTAACCGCTTCCAGGCTTGAGATGTGATACCCTATCGCACCGTCAACAAAATCGAAGGCATCGATATATTTCTGCAAACTGTACCAGCCGCAATAGATACCCGTCCGGGGACACGAACCAGCGCCAAAAAGTTCCTCTGTTCGCTCCTGTTTGACGGCCATACTGGTTCGAAACTTTGTAAGCACCGCAAAATCCCGCAAAGACTGGTCAAAATAACCCGGCGAAAAAGACTTCTTGCTTTTTGCAATGCCCCGTGAATCGATGTAAGCGATGCCCTTTAAGCCCGTTTCCTCCGCCGCTAATGCCTTGTCAACAAGCCCTTTGGCTATTCCTTCGCTCGGACCATCAAGGCGCGAAACCATAAGCGTATTAAAACTCAACCCCAGCACATTATCCTTCAGCACATTCGCCCGCCACCGATACAGCTCATACTCACCTGACAACGCAAGTGATAACTCACTATCTACCGAAGCGCTCGTTTCCCTGCCTGCAATATGGTCAATATCAGATTGCAACTGCGCGAGTTTACGACCAGGTTTTCTCTTCTGCCGAGCCGACTCAACCGAACCGTTCTGCTCCAACTGTTCGACCGCGACTTTCTCTTGCTCAGCTAATTCTCTTAATTGCTTTACTTTGTCTTCCTGACCTTTCAGAACGCCACGTCCCCCAACCTTTATCGGCACACCGTATGTTGTCAGCAGACATCTGATTTTCTCAGCAAATTTAAGGGTGGACAATTTTTTGCGGACCGGCTCAGCAAGCTTCTTTTCGTAATCCTCCCTGCCAATTGTTTCACTAAGGCTCGGTCCCAAAGGCAACGCAAGCAAATTGGCCCTCGGCACTTTCCGCTTCGCGCAGTAGTGTTCCGCAATCCGCACGGACTCCGCGACATCGCTGTTTGCTATTACCAAAATCTCATCCGGCTCTAAAGCAAACGCCGGGCCGGCTGCAAATAAAATCAAGAATGTAACGACAGCTTTGCAAATCCTCATCTGCACAAAAAAACTCCTCCTTAGAGCCAATTCTCAACCAAAACCGCAAGGTCTTCCATATCAACTTTCCGGCTTTGATTAAAATCAGCACCCCCGCACCAGTTCGGATCCTCACAATCGCTTCGCAGCCAATACAAAGCCAAAACAGCAAAATCAGAAAAGTCAACATCACAATCTTGGTCAAAGTCGGCACTGACACAAGGATATTGATACCAAAATGCCACCGACGTCCATTTGCTGCCGGTGACACCATACCTATTTTCAATATTTACCTCAATGGATTGCGAAAATGGTACACAATCGGCAATCCGCCACCTATATTGATCCGCCCGTGCCACTCCCGCTTCGCAATGCACGTAAAGGATCCCATTGAGCGGACGCGTCGCTGATTGGGGGTATTCGCCTTCGGGCTCGTCAGGTTGCACTACAACCCAATTGTAGTAAGCCCCCCCATTATAGGCATCTTCCAGACCGGTGCCGTTGAGCGTAATCGTCCCATCAACAGTAATAACGTCATCTCCTTCCAACATCCAGAAGCTGTTAACGTCCTGCCTCACATACAGCAGGTCGCCAACATAGTGCCCGCACCCGATTGTTGACAATATTGTATGATAAATCTGCCCGGATTGCTTAACTGAAGTATTGGTCCGCGCGTGCAAGTAACACATATCATTGTCTATTGCGCCTGGTTCGTACTCAACTTTCACCGCATCCACGTTGATTGGTTGATTAGTGGTATTGCAAAGTTCAACCCGCACAGATTGGCGAAACGGCATGGGCCAGTAGCAGTAGAATCCCTCGTTTGCATCCATAGCGTCAGTACCAATAGGGATGCTCTTGTAGGCGGCTCGCTCCTGACCTGCACCAAAGAAATTGGCAACCGAAACATCAATCGCCGGCGCCGCTGCGTCATCGTAGTATACCCGCAACTGCACTCCATGTAGTTCTATGTCGTTTGCGTCATCCATCCGCACGTTCATTTGTCGGATTAACCCAGGCCCGGACAAAGCGAATGCCAAACAGCAGCCACCCGGAATCGAAGTCGCAGTCGTACTTATCACTTCTGTTGTGGTGCTGTCACCGGCCGGATGTTCACCCACATTCTCAAAAATCGATGCAACCACCGACCGGACCTGCTGACCTTCAGGTGTCAGTTCGCCTGTGTATGAAGCAATCGCGGTACCCGGCGCAAAAGTAAGGTAGCTGTACTGGTAATAGTGACGGTTGTCCCAGGGGGGAATTTCTTTATTTACCGTTTCGATACGCAGCAACTGGGCGAAAGGAATCGGCTCATAGCACACCTGTCCCCCCGCGCACGTAGTAATCAGAGGAGCAGAGAAATAACTGAATGTTCCATCCATAACAGCAGTGCTGTTGGTATCGATTCTCGGAGTCTGTTCACCATCAAAGTACATACGCACAACGAAGGCTCGCCTGGCCATCACATGCGGCATCCAGAAACGGTAGATGACCCCCGGTCCTTCGATTGTTTTGACCGTCGCATCGACCTCTGTAGTAATCAGCCCCAATGGAGATTCATAATGGCAGTAATCATCATTGTCCCCCGTCCTATCATAACTGGATGCTAAACCTGCTTCAACTCCGACCCGCAAACGTGCCCAGTCTTCCCAGACAGCGTAGGCATCATATCCGGTAACAACTTCAGAAAAGCACACTGTCGGCCACAGCACGACAACGCAGATAACAATTTTTATCCCCACAGATGTTTTAGCTGTTGTCATTTTTTGTAACTTCATATGAAATATCTCACACCATCTGATTATAACAGGTTGACACCACAAACTCTGTAGGCCGAGCCGGATGTCCGTCACAGATACAACCGTACTTGCAACCAAAAATTGAGCCCCGGATATTACCGGGGCTTTTCTTACCTGTTGTTGGTATTTGACGCTGATATTATTCCGGCAGGCACGAGCTGCATGGCAAACTGATCGGATAATCCTGAATGACTTCATCATAATCGTCGAACCAGCAGGCATCCGGATTGCTCTTGAAAGCCATAAAACGTCCGCTGTCCTTATCCTTAGCCGCTCGATGATACCTGAAATAGACAATCTCTCTCGTCTTCCCGACGATTTCTATTTTGCCGCTCGAATGCGACATCGTGTACCGGGCACGCTTTGCCAGACCGGAGACCCTCGCTTTGGCCTGCTCCACAATCTCATATCCTTCTTCTATCGGGACCGTGTAAGCTTTGTTACCTACAGCCGGACGGCACTGGAAAATATAATAGGGTATATCACCTATAAACGACAGTTTAGCAAGCAACTCACCGAGAACCTCCGGATTGTCATTTACCCCCCTGACAAGAGGTGTCTGGTTGGCCAGTTTCGCTCCCGTTTTTTGCAGCAGGTCCACCCCTTCAACAGCAACATCCGTCAGCTCTCTGGGATGCACAAAGTGTGTCATCACATAAATTCTTTTCTCTTTGGTGTTGTACTTCTCGATGGCCTTTAGCAACGCCGGGTCATCAATGATTCGATATGGATTATACGATGGTATCCTTGTGCCTATGCGGATTATGTTGACGTGCTCAATCTCACGCAATCTCGCCAGGATCTCTTCGAGCTTGGAAGTCGGCAGCATCAATGCATCCCCACCCGTCAACAGCACATTGGTGACCTCACGATGCTCACCTACGTATTGATAGGCAGCCTCCCAGTCCTGCAGATGTTCAGCCTCCGACTCGATAAAAAGGCGTTTGCGGAAGCAATACCGGCACAATCCATCACATCTGTTGGTCACCAAAAACACAGCCACCGAATGATATTTATGTTCGAGCCCGACCATAACCGTGTAGGCTTTTTCGTTCGAAGGGTCAAGTCGGCCCCACTCCTCAAGCTCCCGAATGTTCGGGATTACTATATGCCGTATGGGGTCAGCCGGGTCGTCCCAGTTAATAAGAGACAGATAATAATCGTTCACGCGAAAAGCAAAACGCTCGGTGACCTTCTTCAACTCGGCACGCTCCCGCTCACTTAAATGCTCCAACTGCTCTATTTTTGTTATGTATTTGACCTTATCAGCAGTCTTCCGTTCCATTTGATGTGCTCCTGCTATTCTTTGCTTGTTACCCTGCTTACTTTTCTGCTTCTCCCCGGGTAAATTCTGTCTCCGAGTATCTTTTCTCATATATGCTCTTTCGCCCAAAAACCTGGCCAATAGTGCTCAGGATTATCTTTATATCGGTCATAAAACTCGCGGTTTCCACGTATCTGACATCAAGTTCAAGTTTTTCTTCGCGGGTCAGCTCCCCTCGTCCCGAAACTTGAGCCAACCCGGTCAAGCCGGGCTTGACAAGCAGCCGCCTTCTTTGCCGCTCGTCCCATTCCGCCATTTGTGAAACGTACAAAGGCCTCGGCCCCACTATACTCATATCACCTTTTAATACATTAAACAATTGCGGCAGTTCGTCAAGTGAATACTCACGCAGGAACTTTCCTATTCTTGTGAGTCTCGGGTCAGCACCGGATTTCGGACTCGCCCCGAAAGGGTCTGTGTCAATTCTCATCGTCCGGAACTTATAAAACATAAATGGCTTGCCGTCCTTGCCTGCCCTTTCCTGCTTGAATATTGTCGGCCCCTTGCTTGTCAGCTTTATCGCTATAGCTACGAAGGCGAAGATTGGCAACAGAATCACAATCGCCGGTATTGCCAGGACGATGTCCGATAGTCTCTTCATGTAACTACTTTTCACGCGGTGGATGATTGAGTACTGCGCGGACGAAATCACTTATTCTTGCAAGTTTATGACCGTTTTTGTGCAGGTCTTTAATGCACTCCTTAGTAGGCCAGGAGTAATATGTTTTGCCGGATAGATCCTGTTGGTAGCTGGTCACGGTTCCATTTTCGATCTCGTCCACCACTTTCGGCAAAAGCCTTCCCGCCAACGTGCAGCAGCGATGAAACAGACAAAATGCGCTGTCATGCTTCAGCACGTTTACCTTTTCTTGAACAATTATGTCGCCTTCGTCGAGCCCCTCTTCCATAAAATGGATTGTTGCCGCCGAATGATCTTCATTATTTGCAAGCGCCCAGACATAGGGACTCATGCCACCGTACCTGGGCAAAGGGGCGCAATGGACATTTATGCAGCGTTTGGGCGGCATTTCCAAGATATCTTTTTTGACGATCTGATTCATACTGACTGAAACTATCAAATCAGGGTTTTGGGATTTTATTTGTTCAATAGTTTCTGGAGCATTAACATTAGCGGCAACGATGCTGCCTATACCGTTTTGCTGAGCCCACAGCCACGAAGAATAATTGTTCTTAACAAAAGGTAAAAACTTACAGATCAAACGCATCAGTTTGAAAACGCCGTAGATCATTAGTTTGAACAAAGTGTGCCTGAAACCTGTGTTTTGCAATGACCATTTTATCGAAGCAAAGGTCCCGCGCTTACCAATAAGCGCAGACGAAAACACTATAAGCTTGATTTCGTCTCTCCTCTTTTCCAAGGAATTCTTCAGCACTGTAAATGAGAAGAAATTGTCGTTCGTAAGAAGTACGATGTTCATTCCGTTTGCTCCATTGATTCTTGAGAATGAGTCCCATAAAACCTATACAGAAATTCTGCGATTTTAGTCTCGTTAAAGTGTTCAGTAACTCTTTTTGCCCCCGAATCCCCATGGCGGGTGCCTGTCATGATTGTAGGTAGATTTTTCAGACCGCTAGCGCAATGCTTTGCCTAATACTGCCCATTCCGGCCCTGTCATTCCCGCGCTTGCAATCTAAGATATAAGACCGCACGCCACCCCTGTAATTTCCGCATCTGTGCCCATTGTTTTGGGTTCAGGTCATTTAATCGGCAAATATGTGTGTTGGCCTCTATGCTGACCCAGGGTTTCGCAGGCGATGTTTTAGGCACTATAAAAATTTCATGTTTTATCTTTGAATAACCAAGCACTGTAACAGCTACCCGCCTTTATTTTTTAGTTGTTCAATAATTTTTAGGTATTTGGCACTTAGAGATTTTCGTGAGAAATGTTCAACTGCGAATTCTCTTGCTCCTACCGCAAGCTTCTTCATATTCTCATAATCGGCTTTGATTGTTTCCACCGCCCTGACAAAAGCTTCAGGATTTTCCGGCTCGACGTAGATTCCTGCTTGTGCATCATCGACGAGTTTTCGAGCCACGCCGTCGATGCCTATAATGACAGGTTTTTCTGCACACATATAGTCAAACACTTTATTGGGATACACTGTCTTGAAAGTATCGCATTTTTTGAGAACAGCGGTGCATACGTCGGAGGCGTTTAGATAGTCAGATATTTGCGACTTGGGTACGGCGTCAATCAGTGTAACGTTGTCCAGGTCAAATTTTTTGACGGCCTCGAGCAGTTTAGGCTTTTCCATTCCGTCGCCGACAAGTACTACCTGAACTTGGGGGTCTGTTTTCTTCAATATTTTGGCTGCTTCTATTAGCTGCATGAGTGCGTTCGCAAGCCCATGAGCACCGACATAAGTAACGACGAATTTGTCCTTAAGATTGTACTTTTCGCGCACCCAGTTGTCCCGAGGGCCGGGCCTGATGATGTCGAGATCCGCCCCGTTTGGTATCACACTTATTTTATCAGGACGTATGCCCTTTTTTTGGATGAGGGCCTTTTCAAATGCCGGTGTAAGAACATTGATCCAGACTGAGTGTTCGTAGCTGAAACGTTCTAACCAATAGCCGAGTTTTATCATCCACTTGTTGGTCAGCACGCCAGTATCAATTGCCGATTCCGGCCAGAGGTCGCGCACCTCAAAGACCATCGGCACACGTTTCAATTTGCTTAGTACCCAACCTGTAAAACCTACCGTTAACGGTGGGCTGCTGCAAATAATAACATCTGGTTTTTTTACAAACAGGCCTGCCAGTGTCGAGCTGAAGGTAAAAGAAAAATAACCCCACGCCCTGCCAATGAAGCTTTTATTATACGCTTCGCTTACATGGCAGCGCTTGACAACAATGTTTGGCCCGTCACTTTCGGTTAGGACGAACCTGCCTTTATATTCCGGAAACTTTTTAGCGGTAACAATCTCAAGCATGCCGGCTAAAACAGTAATATTATGACCTGCTTTGGCCCAGTATTTTGCGAACTCGTTCCACCGCGAGCCCCCAGCACCTTTTTTGTGGAGGTAATACTGATGTACGATCAAAATATGCATGTCGCCCTTCCTGCCCACGCTTGACCCATCTGCGGGCAAATTCATACGAACGAGTGCCCGTACTACCTTTCGGAACAGCAAAATGTTGGTGAATATAGAGTATGTGCACGCCGCCTCCTTATGTTGCCCCTTTCCCCGTCTTACTGATCAGGTCTTCGTAAATCTCTTCCAGAAGTTTCATATTCTTTTTTGTATTTGCTAACTTGACAACTTTCTCGCGATTACTCCGTGCGGCTTTCGCGATAAGCTGCGGATTCTTGCTTACCTTCAGAATGCAGTCTGCCAGTTCATTTGCATCGGCTACTCTGTGTAGAAAACCATCAACCCCAGTCTCCAGCCAGGCTGCATTTACCTCTATCTTAGAAACTATCGGAAATAACCCTGTGGCCATCGCTTCGAGTAAAGCCACGCTTATACCGTCCCAAAGTGGTGTCGAAAGAAAGATGTCGTTCTGATGCAAGATATCAACAATTTTGCTTTTATCGACACCGCCCAGAAACTTAACACAGTCACCCAGCCCCTCACGCTCTACCTCACTCTTGAGCTCTTCCAACAATGAGCCTCCCCCGACAAAGGTCATTTGAAAATCAACGCCCTTTGACTTAATAATAGCTAAGGCTTTTGTCACTGTGAAGTGGTCATAAACCCTCTCCAGCCGTCTGGTACTAACGAGCCTCAACGGCCGACTTGGAGTGATTTTGGGCCTCTCGATAATCGAAAAATATTCGGTGTCGACTCCCAGCGTCAGAACACGGACCTTTTCTGACGGTATGCCGATACCAATTACCTTCCTTTTTTGATCCTCCGTGCAGGTGTTGACACAATCGGCGTGGTCAAATACTGCTTTGAGCAAAGGCCGCCAAATCCTCGATTTTATTCGCATATCCAAATCGCTGCCGTGCACTGTTGTAATAATTGGATGAAAGCCACAAATTAGCCCCGCTAACCCGCCACTGGTGACATAATGTGTGTGAACAATGTCAGGTTTTATTTTTTTTACCAGTTGACGTGCGCGTAACATACTTGCAGGATATTTCCATTTGCCTTCCCTTTTGGAATATTTTGTCCCAAATCCAACGTTATATGTTTTGACGCCGTAATCCGGAGCAGGGGATAGCGAAATGAAATGCACGTCGTGGCCGGCGGCGCTAAAATAATTCAGGTACGGTTCTGCATGCCGAAATCCGCCAACACAAATATAACAAATTTTCATCTTATCAGACACAACCTGTAAGCCTTCATTTTCGCTTTTGGCCCCGTTCTCCCGACCGCCACACCGATGGTTCAGCGAAGCGGCATCTTACCTGGGTTCTATAATGTAGGCACCAACGCCGTAAGGGTCCATTGCGTCCTTTATAACTCCGTTATCAATTTTAACCGTTCGCGCAGAGAGGAATTCATTCGCCGCATTGGGTAGTCGTTCGAGAGCCAACTGGAACGTAGCCCAAATCGGCTTTGCCGTATTATTGACGGCCAACAGCAAGTATCTGCCGTCATCATGCTGTCGTAAACAGCCACTTATAGCTGGAACATCAAGCTTTTTTAAAAGTTTAGTTTTCCGATCAGATGGCTCGCACTTCAGTTTACCGTCCAGCCATTCGCCTAGAAAAAAATCTTTCAAACTACCAAGCTCACGAGTCACAGGGAAAACAACCCGCTCGGTATAGGGCTGCTTACAACGATATCCTGCCCAATAAATGATACCCATTGCGCCTTGAGTAATTGGAGCAAAGGCAGAATAACGGAATTCGTTAATCGTGGGATACCGATATCGCCCCTCAAGGCCGATGTTAACCGCAAACGGCGTATAGCAAAAACCTCGTCCCGCTCCTTTCTCAAATGCCGCCTCACCAGCCATTCGAGCATCATAAACTATGGTAGCGTGCGGACCTTCAAACTCCACACTGGTGCCCCTGGTCGGGTATTCGTTGGGCATGTTGACTTGGCAAAAGGGCTGAAGCTGCTTGTAATATTTTGGCCAGGCGATACACATAAAGATATATCGATTAGGATCTGGGTCTAATTGCCGGATTAAGGGCCCGACCCACGAGATCTTTTTGATGATAAAGCTTCCAAGGTCTTTGGGCTCGCCTATGTTCCGGATAGACAATAGAAATTTCTTATACTCATCGCTTTTGGAATAAATGTTCTCAGGCTCATCGAAAATATAATATCCTAACGTGGCAGAATAATTCCTGCCCAGCATTACCTCTCGAATAACTTCGTCGCGATCCTGCCTTTTAACCGCATTGCCTACTGCAAGAATTATGGCAAACCCCTCAGCCTCGGCATCAGTCATGAACCGCCTGAACTCAGCCGCATCTTTGTGCACGCCGGTAAGAACCGTATTCCATCCTGCTTTGCGAAGGGCGCTAAAGGAGATAAACCCTCTCTCCCCTTTAGGCCGAGTCTGCCCGTAGGCTCCAATCGGGAAAAATGGTTTGCCTTTGTGCATTAGGGGCTTAAGCTGCTTTGTATTTGATTGGGCCTTTGACTCAACGGTGTCTTGTTCACTCCCTTTTTTTGCACAGGCCGATATATTCACAAAAAAAACTATCAGCAAAAAAACCCAAAAAAGCCGGTGCCGCCTAATGTGCACAAAAACCTTCCTTATTGCATTAACACAAAACAATTCCGATTTGACAAACAACCCTTTTAAGATATCTTTTCTATAACCACCGCGGCCTTACACTCACAGGAAGCAGTCTTCTTACTAAGCCCCGTAAAACGTAAAGGCCATCCCCCTGAACAGTGTACCAAAAAGCTCTATATGCTATTGCCCACATATAGACCAACCATGGGGGCAGACCCTTGCACGCAACTTCAAAGTATTGGGCCTTGATTCTTGCCTGCTCTTGGAAACAGACATCCAGGATATTGCTGCTTTTTGAACCGCAATGCCAACGGAACTTTGCCAGATTTTGCCGGATATGTTTGGCGCAAATGTGTTGACCAATCCGGCAGAAAAACTCGTAGTCCATACAGAAACGCATTGATTCATCGAGATAACCATATTTTTCAAGCAGTTCTCGTTTCCAGAACGTGGCTGGCTGTGAGACAATCATCCCATAAACCACAAGTGCCGGGAAAGCAAATCGAGTATGACGATCGTCACGCAGGACCCGCCCATTCTCATCAACAGAAATTCTATTACCGAAAACAAAATCAACATCCTTATTGGCCATAAACGTTTTGGCGACGGCTTCCAGCGCGCCAAGGCAATATTCATCATCGCTATTAAGCCAGGCGACAATATCGCTGGTTGCTCGACGAAACCCCTTATTTATTGCATTGGCCTGGCCCTTGTCTTTCTCACTGACCCAATAAGCCAGTTTGTTCGAATACTTGCGGATTATGTCCACTGAGCCGTCTGTACTGCCCCCATCGATAATCATATACTCAAGGTTTGGATAATTCTGGCTCAATACCGATTGTATAGTTCGTTCTAAAAAAGCCGCCTGATTATACGATGGCGTAACAACACTTATCTTAGGCCACTGGCTCATAAAAGACTTCTTCACCAAATGTTATTCCAAAACCTCTCCCGCGGCGATTTCTTGCAAGTCATAGCCCCAGGGCTCTTGGGCACCGTACTCTACCAACCCGTATCGCTCTATTTCTATGTTTTCAGCACGAACACCTTCCTGCAAGGCAATCGCCGAGTATACGGGGAGTACAAAAGTAGTAGCGTTCAGCACACCTCCAAGGAAGCTCGAGAACACATACCCGGCCAGTAGCGCCGATGACAGATTGGCCATGTCTTTCATCTCCTCCGTCTGGCATTTTCTGACCAATAGAAGACCACGGAAAGGGTACCAACAAAAGAGAAACATCAGCAACAGCGCAAACGGAATTCCGTGGTCCACCGCAAACTCCAGATAGCTCTGGTGATAAGTCATTCCTGCGAAATGGGCTGCTTTAACAAACGAGGCGCCTGTCCCCCAGCCAACCAGCGGCTTCGCCTTAATTTCGTCCCACGCGTGAGCGTATAATTCAAGTCGGCCGGTGGCCCGTGTTGAAAACAGTTTATGTTTGAGGTCTTCAAAGCCTGGAAAAGAGGTCACTATCCTTAAGGCAATGGGCGCTAAAATTATCGTGACCGCTAAGAGCACTACGACATTTCTCCGGAGTCTGCGGGTCAGCAAGACCACTATACCTAATAGCGTGCCTGTGATCGCTGTTCTGCCGCCTGTAAGCACCATTATAGTAAATGTCAGGGCAGAAAAGAGCATGTAGAAAACAAATCGTAGGCTGCCAAACTTTTGCTTCATGCCAAACCAGACCAAAAAAATAACGCCCGTTGTTCCGATAATCATAAAACCAACCGGACTCTTGAAGGCACCGATAAACCTGGCGTATGCTGACCGGAAAAAAGGGATTTGAATACAGGTCATAATGATTGCGAAGAACACAATAGTTCTGGCAAAAACTGCTCGGCCCCGTTCATCTGCAAAAATCTTCTGCCCCCCCAAGATTACTCCTACGAAAAATGCCAGAAACAAAAAACTCTGCAAAACGGAATCACCAAAATAATAAGCTCGTACCGAGTTAACAAGCATAACGATAGGAAGCAAAAGCCAAACCGTTGATGCTGGCGACAAATGTATCCTGTTTCTCCTGCTGAAGACCGCATATATGACCAACGCTATAACAAGCGGAAACCTCACTATCAGCGCGATCCCGCCAATTATCTCGGACGCTATCAACAGAAAGCCGGTGAAGACGAAACTCAGTGCCATAAGAATACCGGCACCCCACTGCCACAGAGCCAACAGCAAAACGACCAATGCGGCAACGCTGAATAAAAGGACAGGCAGAACATCAGCACCTGCCATATGCTGTCTGAGCAACTCGATTATTATGCGGAATTTCATAATGACTACCCTAATGAAATTACAATTCTGTCATGACTTCCCAAGCAGGTTTGCCTAACGATACCGGTCACAATCTTGTGCAAGGCCTACACAAGACCAGGTTACGCCTATCCAGATTCCCTCATGAATATCGCATCACAACTGAGTATGCGGCCGTCAACGGGGTTTTTCAATTGGTCCCAAAGCCCCTTAAAATGAAAGCCCAAGTGCGTCATGCACCTATAAGTTTTGTCAAACGAGGCCTGCCCTTCGTACAATCGTTCCGTATTTGCTTCAATGATAACAACTTTTGCTCTTGCTATTAGGCCTGCACCACCTGCAATCACTTTGTCCTCAAAGCCTTGGACATCAATCTTAATGAGAATACCATCTTCCAAATCCAGTTCATGAGAGATTCCGTCAAGACGCCTTACCGTAACTTTTTCCACCGCCGTAACCTCAGTGTACGGAAACGCCCGTTTATGTAAATCTGCCATCCTCAAAAACGAAGAGCTTGCTGAAAATTGGGAGCGATGCATTTCGACGTCATTGTCATCTGCTTCTCCAAGCGCATAGTTAAAAGCTTGAAATTTCGGTAACGCTTTCAAATTTGAAACGAGCTTTAAATAGCAATCCCGTAACGGTTCAAATGAGTATATCTTGGCCTCCGGCAAAATTTTGTGAATCCTCTTGGCAAACTGGCCAACATTTGCCCCGATGTCAAGAATGGTCTGTATATCCTGGCGTTTCAGCCATTCATAATTAAAGTCCGCGGACTTAGTTCGTCTAATATCCAAACCAAAAGCCAGACCTACTTTTTTCCCGAGCCTAATTAGGCTTGTCTTTATCATATCGGCCAATCTAACATTTTATATTCATTGACGTGGTTCCGCACCAGGTCTGGCCACTGAATCAAGAAAGCACCTTTTGCTGGCGATGTGGCTGTCTCGCTTTAGCTGCCACGTCAAATAAGCCGTTGCTCCAGACATTCCTACGGCTACTGCCAGAAAAACACGTGACGAAATCATGCTCGGGGCAAATACGGCATAACCAACCATTATCGTCGCATTGAGGAAGGACTGAACTCCTATCGAAATAAAGCAGTGGCGAACCCGGCCAAGGCCCATAAGTGTGTAAAACGCTGGCACGCCCAATAAACTAATATAAGAGGCGACGAGCATCACCCGCAAAGCATATGGTAGGGTATCGACAAATCTTTGCCCCAACCAAAATCTCAGCAAAACCCCGGCAACGACAAATAACCCACCATATAGGGGAAGGACGGCAAATACAGCTAATTTCAAAGCCCTACGATTTATAGAATTGATTCGCCTCTTTGCTTCTGCAGTCATATTAGCTCCAAGTCGACTTATTTCAGGCATAATCGCCCTCAGAGCTGCCTCTGCTAATGAGCGAACCTGCATTGAACCTTTGAAAGCAATGTCGTAAACTGTAATTGCACCTACTTGCCCATAACGTGAAAGCATCATCTTGTTAAAAGGGTCGAGCAGTATTTGCAGCAAGGAGCCGCCAAAAATGCCGCTGCCGAAGCTAAGGAGCCCTTTAAGATGACTCCAGCTCCAATTGTACGGCCGTAAAAACCGCATCTTCGCTTGCTGGTGTATGAACACGAGGCTTAAAATATGTACGACAATATATGAAAACGCATTGCCGATCAGCAGACTCTCTATTCCAAGACCTCGTCGCCAGAGCAGCAACACCGCAGTGCAAACCGCTGTCACCCTGCCTGCGATGAGGATATAATTGGAAAGGTCCATTCTACCCAGGCCAGATAGAGTCGCGTTCAGCGTCTGGACTAAAAATACATAGATAGTAAGCACACCTATATAGGGCAACAGCCACGAAACCAATTCCGCATTTTCACCGCTTAACCTAAATGCAGCTATAATTTGACTTTTGAAAAAAAGTATTACCAGCAAAGCGATGGTGCCCGTACACATCAGCATTGCCAATGCCATCATCAAATAACTCTGAACACCTCTAATATTGTTCTTTGCATATTCCTCTGCTACCAGTTTCACTACAGCGTGGTTAATCCCAAGCATTCCCAGTTGGGCGAAACCAAGAACCGCTGTCAAAACTAACCAGATATCATATTTTTCATAACCAACAAAATACAAATATATCGGATATGAAACTGCCAGGAGAATAAAGTTGACTCCCATAGCCGCTACGCCGGAGCTCATATTGCGACGCAGTTGAGAGCCAAATGCTTGTTGTAGAATCTTTGATACCATATGGAGAATATAATGCATTAGCTTCTTATTGTGGCTTATGCTATCCTCTGTCTAATCAGAGCTTTTAGAGTATCTGGGATTTGACATTCACGCATCAGCAATAATTCTTGCAATCCTCTCGGCGGCCTTGCCGTCCCATAACTTCGGAATCCCGTACCGTCTCTCTTTGCTCCCCTTCCTCATTTCACGATAACTTTTCAAAATATCCTCAGCCCTCGCACGCACCAGCCGGTTCGTCCCTTCTGTAATCGTCACCGGCCGCTCCGTACTCTTCCGCAGCGTCATACAAGGCACCCCAAGTATAGTCGTTTCTTCCTGTATCCCCCCCGAATCGGTTATCACAAGCGCCGCATCACTCATCAGGCATAAAAAGTCCAGATACCCCACCGGCTCTACCAGCAACAGATTCTCCATCGCCTCAGCTTTTCTTTCAAGCCCGCTGCCCTTAATATTATCCCGCGTCCGAGGATGAATTGGGAAAACCAATTTTATCTCCTCTTGAATCTCTTCAAATGCCGAAAGGATTTCTCCCAGTTTTTCTCGGTCGTCAACATTACTCGGCCGATGCAGCGTAATAACGCCGTAATTCTTTGCTGAAAGCCCCAGCCTTTGCAGCACATCGGATTTCCACGCCTTTTCACGATTTGCCAACAGCGCGTCTATCATCACATTCCCAACGAAGTGCACCTTTTCTGAATCAATGCCCTCTTTCTCAAGATTATCAACCCCTGATTGCTCTGTTACAAAAAGCAAATCACTTATCGCATCGGTCAGCACACGGTTTATCTCTTCAGGCATTGTCCGGTCAAAACTCCTAAGCCCCGCTTCAACGTGGATAAGCTTAACTCCCAGCTTAACCGCAACCAGTCCGCACGCTATCGTGCTGTTCACATCACCAACAACCAGCACATAATCCGCCCCAAAATCCAATGCAACCGGCTCAAAACGCTTCATTATCTCCGCCGTCTGCACCGCGTGGCTGTGAGAGCCCACTTCTAAATTCACATCAGGCTTAGGAATCCCCAGGTCATCGAAAAACAGCTTGCTCATATTTGCGTCGTAGTGCTGTCCCGTATGAACAAGAAGTGTCTCGAAATCGCTGTTTGCCTCAAATGCACGCATTATTGGCGCAATCTTTATAAAATTGGGCCTGGCCCCGCATACACATATTATCCTTAACACTACCTTCGCTCCCCAATCAAGGCTTGCAAACCTCCTCTACCCCCAAAACGCCAGAATCGTCTCTGCCACATAGTCCCTCATCTCATCCGTCAATTCTGGATAAATCGGAAGTGCCATCACTTCTTTTGCCGCCCTTTCAGCCTCCGGAAAATCGCCCTCCTTATAGCCCAGAAAACCAAAGCACTCGTTCATGTGCAGCCCAATAGGATAATATATCGCGCATCCAATTCCTCCCTCCCGCAAGTGGGCCACCACCTCATCCCGCCTCGCCACTCGTACGCAATATTGATTATAAATGGAAACGCAGTCCGCCCCGACAAAGGGCGCCTCCACGGCAGTATTTGCAAATCTCTTATCATAGTACGCAGCATTTTCACGACGTGCCTGCGACCATTCATCCAGACGCGGCAGCTTCACCAGCAGCGCCGCAGCCTGAATCGGGTCCAGCCGAAAGTTGCCGCCAATGTACTTGTAGTTATATCGCGAATTCTGTCCATGGTTGCGCATAATCACCAGACGCTCGTACAAATCCTCATCATTCGTAACTATCATCCCACCATCACCAACACCGCCAAGGTTCTTACTCGGATAGAAACTAAAGCAGCCGGCAGTCCCCACGCTGCCCGCCTTCCTGCCCTTATACGTACTCGTAATCGACTGCGCCGCATCCTCAATCACCGCAATGTTGTATCTTCTTGCAACTTCCATAATCGGGTCCATATCAGCCATCTGCCCAAACAGATGAACCGGCACAATCGCTTTGGTCTTTTCCGTAACCGCACCCTCAATAAGCTCCGCGTTGATATTGTACGTCTTCGGTTCTATATCCACAAATACCGGCCTTGCTCCCGTACGCGCAATACAACCCACCGTAGAAAAAAACGTGAACGGCGTTGTAACAACCTCGTCACCGACGCCAATATCCAGGCTCATCAGGCTGTTCAAAATCGCATCCGTCCCGCTCGACACTCCCACCGCGAATTTACAATCGCTTATCGCCGCTATTTTCTCTTCCAGCTCCGACACTTTCGGACCGCCGATACAACATTGCGACTCCAGCACCTCCGAAACGGCTGACAAAACCTCATCTTTGATACTCGCGTACTGCGCCTTCAAGTCTAATAAAGGTACTTCCATGTAAGTTCTCCCGTTAAGGTTCACTATTGCACTATCTGCACCCAAATCCTGCCGCAGGCCTTTATTTATCGTTCTTTAACCGTGTGTCAACTCTAATTTACTTCCTCTCCACAACCCGCCACAAAACGCCGCTCTCAACAAAATCATAACGTTCCAGCAGAAAATCGGGACAATAATATTTCACCGGCAATGTTACATACAGTGCCTTACTATTCACCAAATCAGCAACTGTATCTTCATTCAAAGCCGGCGCATTTTCACTACTATCGTGTTCCGACACAATTCTAACATCCTGTCGCTTCCCTTTGACCTGTTGCGCGTAAAAAAGCGGACACGCCGTCGTCCCATCAGCATAGATTAGCGCATTCTCTTCCACACCATCCAAAGCTTCGTCAGCGAACCTGCTCGCCCCGTCATAACCCGTCTTCCACGGTTGCAGAAAATACTTATAATCGTCTCGATACGGTATTTCTCTTTTTGTCCCGATACTAAAATGCATCTTTTCCGCCAACCTTGGCACAACCGCATATACCGGAACCGGCAGCACAGTCAAAAGTAACGCCACATATAGAAAAGCTCTGCGATTTATTCGCCTCCCTAAAAAATACGCCCCAACACCTATCAGCAGCGAAACCATACAGTAAAAAGGAATGAAGAACACATAGCGGTCTACCACCTTGTAACGAAACGCAAACAGAAAAAACAGTATCAATATCCCCAACAGCACATTCCTGAAGCCCCGGCTAAGTGAAAGCTTGAATAACGCAACGCAGCCGGCCACAAACAGCACAATATTCGGCGTCGGAAAGTTCAGAAAAATATATAGAAAATTTTCCTTCACCATTCTCACCGACAAAGACGTATTAAGTACCTCCCCCTGGTATCTTGTACCGAAAGCCGCCGACGCCAAAGTGCTCCCGACGTCCCCCGTCTCTATTATGCTTTTGATAATCAAGCACTCGTACAGCCCCGCACCGATAATCCAGAACACAATGACAACCGCCAGCTCTCGCATCCGAATAGCTCTTTTCGACAGCAGAACAGCCAAAAATACCCCATAGCATACAAGAGGTATCGAAGCAAGCATGTGAACGGCAATGGCCAAACCGTTGAACAGCCCAACCAGGTAAAGATAAACCACACGACCCGTTCGAACGTATTGCAGCAGCATTATCAAACCGGCAAGAAACAACGCCGCATAAAGACTATAAGTTTCAGCCATGCTTGCGTGACGCCAGAACGTATGAGACAAAGCCAGACTCATTGCCGCTATTAATGCCGGCAGATTCTTCCCAAGCCATAAACGCACAAGCAAAAACATATTTGCCACCGCCACCGCCCCCGCAATCGCAGAGACCAGATTCACACGGTAAGCAACCTGCCCAATCGGTATATATTTCGCACCGATGGCCAATACGTAAAACAGCGGATGTGAAAGCGCCAGACCCAGTTTGCCCTCCATATCGTTGTGCACAACGCGGTACTGGATCGTGCCGCTGTCCTGCCACAATACACCCGGAGCACAACTTACCGTATAAAGCACCACCGCTCCAGTCAAAACAGCCGCATAACTAATCCCAATTCGTCTCTTTTCGCTCATCATTCTGAACCGGCCGTCCTAATACTACAACGCCACTTAATAGCAAAAAAATGGTGCCGGCCTTAAAATCCGAAGCACGAAACCCGAAATGCGAAATTCATCCTTCGTAGTAATACTACGGAGAACGGACAGTTTCGAATTACCAAAATCCGAATTTTCAAAACAAAAATTACACATTAGCAGCCTTTGGCTGTTTGAGGTTTTGGTCATTCGGATTTTGAATTTGTTTCGAGTTTCGATATTCGAATTTCGGATTTAATGATTGACATAACGTCCTATATAACAAAAGGTTATCATTGCCGAATAAATCTAAGTAGCGTAGTAGTACTAAAACCCATCAGTAAAGACTCTCCAGCCAATCGCCCACGTACCTGCCGTAAGAAATGATAAAAATCGCCGCCGCAACCCAGATTAACATCGTTATCTGGAAAGCCCTGTCCTTAAAGATGATATCCGTAGGGTCGCCATAAGAGCCCCTCATCGAGAGCATCGCAAAACGGAAAACACCATACACCACAATTGGCAACGTATACACAAAGCAATTTGAACCGAATCGCTCAATCGTGCTTTCGCTCAAACCGTACACAAGAAAAGAAACCACCGCAATCCCTGCCGAAAGTGTAATAAGATGCGTCAGTAATTCAGGCGTATATTCAATCAGCGCCGGACGATGGTTCTCAGCAACCCTCCTGTCCTCGATCGTTACCACTTCGTTGTATCGTTTACAAAAACCCATAAACAGGCATATCGTGAACATACAGATAAACAGCCACGGGCTCACTTCTCCTCTGATGGCCGCCACCCCGGACGCCGCCCGAAGAACAAAACCAAGCGCAATGCAGATAACGTCTATCAGTGCCTTTTCTTTCAGAAACAACGTGTAACATACCTGAAGCAATATGAATACTGCGACAATCAGCAGTACAACCGCCGAAAGACCCTGCGCTATCACAAGCGCAATCAGAACAAAGACCGCTGCTTCCGTAAGTGCTGTCTTGCTGCTCACTCTGCCCGATGCCACCGGCCGGCCCTTCTTCAACGGATGCGCCAGGTCACCCTCACGGTCTTTTATGTCGTTAAGAATATACGAAAATGCCGAGGCAAAGCAAAACGCCACAGCAGCAGCGCCTGCCTGCTCCCAGGCCCTCACATCAAACATACGCTTGCCGAACACTACTGGAATAAAAACAACTGCATTCTTTATCAAATGTCTCGGCCGAGCCAGCTCTATCATTTCTCGTATCGGCATATCATCCTCGAATTCGAACCCCGATAGCTCCTCACACAAACTCTCAAACCTTCAACTGCCCTTGTAAAACGCAGCTCTCATTCCTCCTTTTCAACCACTTGATACAATACACCTTTCTTGACCGTCTCATAGTCATCAAGGATAAACCCGGGGCAGTAGTTTCGCACCGCAGAAACCACATACACAGCCGACTCCTCCATCAGCTCTTTGATAGTGTCTTCATTAAAAGCCGGTGCGCCTCTGCTGCCGCAATAGTCCCCCACTATCCTGACATCAGGCCGCTTCCCCTGGGCCTCCTGAACATACAAAAGCGTATGGATAATCGTCGCGTCTGCATATATTATTGCGCCCTTCTCAACCGCCTCCAACGCCTCGTCCGCAAATCTTTGAGCCCCACGATAGCCCCTCTTCCACGGCTGTAGAAAATACTTGTATTCGTCACGATACGGTCTTTGCCTCCTCTGACCAAGACCCTTATACGCCTTCCTTGCCAATTCAGGTGTCACACCATAGACCCCTATCGGCAGCAAAGCAAACCCCAGGACCCCGGCCATCGCTGCCTTGCGGTTGCATCGCAGCAGCGCCGCATCTGCTCCCAGCCCAATCAGCACCGCCGCAATACAATAGAACGGCAGAAAAAATACGTACCTGTCCGCAACAGTGTACCGGAACGCAAACACAAAATACAACACCAGCAGCGCAGCCGTAATATTCGCAAAGCTTCGACTCGGAGCCGTTTTCCACAGCACCCACAGCCCCACAAAGAAGAACACAAAATTAGGCGTGGGAAAGTTAAGCAGAATGAATACTATATTCTCCAGCACGATTTTAATTGAAATAGATGCGTTAAGTACCGACCCCACCCACAACTTCCCAAACACCGCCGACGCCAGTGTCCCCTGCAAGTCACCGGATACAACAATATTCTTTATTATCAGATACTCATACGGCGCCGCGCCAATTACCCACAGCAAAACCATAATGCCCAGATGCTTTAGGCCGATTCGTTTGCACGCCAGCAAAACAGCCACCAACACCGTATAGCACCCAAGACCGAATACCCCCCACATATGGTTGGCAATCGCCAGACCGTTAAAAAGTCCCAGCAGATATAGATACCCGACCCGTTTAGTCCGCACGTACTGCAGCAACACCACCAGCTCGCCGAGCATCTGTGCTGCGTACAGACTACAAATCTCGGCAATCACTGAATGTTGCCAGAAAGTCCACGAAACACACAATGTAATCGCCCCGATTATTGCCGGCCGGTTCCTACCCAGCCAAAGCCGCAAAAGCAAAAACAAATTCGCAACCGCCGCCGCCCCGAACACCGCCGACATCAAATTAAGTCGGTAGAATAAGTCACCAAACCGAACATGCTTGACCGCAATACCTATCATCACATAAAGCGGATGAGAAAGGGCAAGACCCATATCACCTTCAATATCATTGTGCCAGATTCGATATGCCAACAGCGCACTGTCTTGCCACAATACCCCGGGCGCACACGTAAAAATATAAACAGCACCCGCACAGCACAGCACAATCAGATACCACAAACCTGTGCTGTTACGTATCCCGGATTTGTCCTCTTCGCACACTTCTCTCAATTCACCCAAATGCAAAAAGAGCACTAAAACTTGACTGACAAACGCCCTTGTTTATAATTAACGCTCGGCGCTCACAAAGAATCTGATAGTGTAAGGATGTTACTGTGGCAGACAAACAACCAAAAAATACCAATGCCTCAGGCCAGCAGGACCATCAGAATCTCCCCCCTCGCACCCAAAAAAAACACTCCCGGGCGCTGTTACTTCTCTTCCTGGTCTTTTTTGCCTTCGTAACAACTGTATTTCTCACTCAACGCAAAGACACAATCGGATGGATCGAAGATTACGAAGCCGGCCTCAAACTGGCAGAGCAGAAAAACAAACCCGTCCTGCTTGCTTTTTTCAAACTCCATACCCGTTACTGTTCCGAAATGCAGCAAAACACTTATAATAATCCCGACGTCATCGAATACGTTGAGACCAATTTCATCCCCATTCTAATCGACGTCGACAAACACCCTCAAATTGCCGAACGCTATAATATCGGCTACTACCCTACTCATTACATCAAATACCCACATAGTGACAAGCTTGTAGGTCCGCATATCGGTTCCGACAGCCCATCGATATTCATCAAAAAACTCGACAATTTACTCAGGAAAATGGACCTGCCTGCCGAATAGCTCGTTTCCTTTCATCTTCCCCCGGCTGCTGCAATCGTCGTGAACATTCAGGAACCCACCCTGCCGAACGTTTTTTTCTTATACCACTCTATTGTCGCTTTGAGCCCTTCATCGAAAGATGTCTTCGCTTCAAAGCCGAAATACTTCTTTGCCCGCGACACATCCAGACGCCGTCTTGGCTGACCGTCCGGCTGTGAAGTATCCCACCGAAGCTCGCCGCTAAAACCCGTCAGCTTCGCAATCTTTTCCGCAAGCTCCTTTATTGTTATCTCAAAGCCCGCGCCAATATTGACCGGCTCAGCACCGTTGTAATGCTCCGTAGCTAACAGTATCCCCTCCGCCGCGTCACCCGCATAAACAAACTCACGAGAAACATCCCCTGTCCCCCAGCACTCGATATAGTCATCGCCTGCTTCAATCGCATCAACACACTTCTTAATCAACGCCGGTATCACGTGGCTGCTCGCAGGATCAAAATTGTCGCCCGGTCCGTAAAGATTTACCGGCAGCAGAAATATCGAATTAAAACCATATTCCGACCTGTAGGCTTGACACTGGACCAGCAGCATCTTCTTAGCCAGCCCGTAGGGTGCGTTCGTCTCCTCTGGATACCCCTGCCACAAATCATCTTCCTTAAACGGTACCGCCGTGAATTTCGGATACGCACATACCGTCCCGATTGCCACGAACTTCTCGATATCTCGCAACCTGCCCTGCTCTATGAGCTGGACCCCCATCATCAGATTCTTATAGAAAAACTCCCCAGGATGTTCACGATTCGCGCCTATCCCACCCACAACCGCTGCCAGGTGGATAACAATATCCGGCTTCATACCCTCATACATCCGAACAATGTCCTCGATATCAACCAGATCATACTCCTCAATCCTGGGCACCAGTATGTTCTTACAGCCGCGCCTTTCCAGCCCCGCTACAACATACCCCCCCAGGAAACCCGCGCCGCCAGTCACTACAACTCGCCTGTCCTCAAAAAAACCGCTCATTGTCACGCCCCACCGTGTTCTTTGATAATCTTTTCACGCCTGGCGATTTCCATGTCCGCGTCCGTCATCATTCGCGCAAGCTCCTTGAATGTCACCTTTGGCTCCCACTTCAGAAACCTTTTCGCCTTGCTCGCATCACCGAGCAAAACGTCAACCTCCGTCGGCCGATAGTATCGCTGGTCTATTTCCACATACTTATGCCAGTCCAGCGCCAGATATCCAAACACCTCATCCAGAAACTCTCGCACCGAATGGTTCTCACCCGTCGACACCACATAATCTTCAGCCTTTTCCTGCTGAAGCATTAGCCACATCGTCTCCACGTAATCGCCCGCATAGCCCCAGTCACGCTTCGCATCCAGATTACCCAGGAAAAGCTTCTTCTGCAAACCCAGCTTGATTCGAGTCGCCGCTCGCGTGATCTTCCGCGTAACAAACGTCTCGCCTCGCCGTGGTGACTCGTGGTTAAACAAAATCCCGTTGCACGCAAACAGCCCGTACGCCTCACGATAGTTCACCGTTTGCCAAAAGCTGTAAACCTTCGCACAGCCGTACGGACTGCGCGGATAAAACGGCGTCTTCTCCGTCTGCGGCGTCTCCACAACCTTGCCGTACATCTCGCTGCTCGAAGCCTGATAAAACTTCGCCGGCTTCCCCATCGAACGAACCGCTTCAAGCAGACGAAGAGTCCCCAGCGCATCCACATTCACCGTATAAATAGGAGTATCAAAACTTACGCGAACGTGACTTTGCGCACCGAGGTTATAAACCTCATCCGGCACAATCTCGTTCATAATCGTCGATAGACTGCCCCCGTCCGTCAAGTCACCATAGACCAATCGAATCGGCGGATGTTCATGCGGGTCCTTATACAGATGGTCGATCCTCCCCGTATGAAACGACGAGCTTCGCCGCAGAATGCCCCACACATGGTAACCCTTTTGCAACAGCAGTTCCGCAAGATACGAGCCATCCTGCCCTGTTATACCCGTAATCAACGCCTTCTTCATAACATCTGCTCCGTTATTCTAACCACCTCTCTTAACGCCCCTGCACTATCTTCAGTGCACCCGACACGACCTCCTCAATTCCCGTTATGGTTTTACCTTCTTCGTTTTTGCTTCTTCGCTCTCGATAATCACCCGAAGCGTTTCGGTCAGCTTCGTCTTCGGCTCCCAGCCGATAGTTGCCCTTATCCGCTCCAGACTCGGCACTCGACGCATCATATCCTCAATAGGCCTTCCGTACGCCTCCTCGTAGGAAATAAATGCCTTTTTGCTTGTGCTGCCCGTCATCTCTATAATTTTATCAGCAAGCCCCTCAATACTGATTTCTTCTTCTGAGCCGATATTATATACCTTACCTGCCGCCTTTTCGCAATTCATCAGCCCAATAACCGCATCGACAACATCCTCCACGTAGCAGAAGCATCGCCTTTGCTGACCTGTGCCGTATATCACCACCGCCTCATTTCTCAACGCCCTCTCGACAAATCGCGGAACCACCATCCCGTATCGACCCGTTTGCCTCGGCCCTATCGTGTTAAAGAACCTCCCGATTACAACTCCAAGACCATATTCCTGATAAAAAGCCAGGCCAAGAAATTCATCTATTGCCTTGCCGCACGCGTATGACCAGCGGGAAAAAATCGGGCTGCCCAGCACAATATCGTCATCTTCCTGAAAGGGCACCCTTTCGTTCTTACCATAGACTTCGCTGCTTGATGCAATCAGAATCTTTTTGCCGAACTTATTCGCAGCGTCCAGCACCACTTCAGTGCCGCCGATATTGGTCTCTATCGTGTGCACCGGCCTCTCTGCTATCAGCTTCACACCAACCGCCGCAGCCAGGTGATATATCACATCACATTGCTCTGACAGCGACTCCATCAGGCCGGCGTTTCGGATGTCACCCTCGACAAAATCAAATTCGCCCTTATTCTTGAAGGCCTCGATGTTTCTCAGGCTGCCCGTACTTAGATTATCGACTACTATTACCGCTTGCCCGTCTTTCAGCAGCCGCCCCGCAAGATGAGAGCCGATAAAACCCGCACCACCTGTCACTAATACTTTCACCGTTTTGCCTTAAAATTATCAATAAGTTTTGAAAATAATGACATTTAACAACCAATCATCAATTTTCAGAGCCTGCAGCACCCGTAACCAATGCTCTCATTCAAGCTCCAATAATAAATAGTCAATAACAAATAGTCAATCTACACAGACTCCGTCCCCTTCGGCTGCGCTAAAAAAAAACGCACCCTGACTTTTGCTTCTGCTCTTTTTTGCAGTAGTCTTTTATTGGCAATCCCGGCTTACCGGCTCCCAGGAGCGTGACCGATGCTCGACTTTTCTCTGCGTCTTTGCCTCTTGCTGGTTGTCTCTCATTCCTGACTTCTGAATCCTGGTTCCTGTCGTTACCATAAGTATCGGCAAATAAAGAAGATAGCTTTAGTAAAGACACGCTCCCACACAGCCCGCCTCCACCGATTTAGCACGAAAACTATACGTCCCCCAGGACCGATAAGTTCATAACCCACAACGGCCTACAACTTTGCCACACGTCGCAAAAAGGCGCACCCCAACTCAATCTCAAACTCCCAAATAGCCTTCTTATCGGACTCCTCTCAGCCCGGCGAAATGCCCGAAAAGTACCTCGTCTCGAATCCTGTTTCCTGCTGACCTGTATTGGTTTCGAGTTTCAAATCTCCGATTTTGAATTTTTTTTCTCTTTGAACCCTCGTCACGCAACGCCAAACACCACTCGCAACCCGCGAGTCACTCTCCATAGTATGAGCAGTACGTCTTATCCGTCTCCCATACGGTTATGCACTGCAGCGCCGCCCCGCCGAATTTATCCGCAAGTTTCCCCCACGCAAATACCGCAATATTCTCAACAGTTGGATTGATTTTCTTGAGTTCCGCTACGTCCGCATTGAGGTTCTTATGGTCAACCAGTCTTATAAACTCATCGTCCACTATTTTTTCAAAATCCCCGATACCAAAGTCCTTCCTACCTGCCGGCATCTTCACTGTCACTTCAACAATATAGTTGTGCCCGTGACCGGCTGGGTTCGCGCATTTGCCGAAAACCTCAACATTGCGCTCCTCCGAAAAATCCTCGTTCCACAGCTTATGCATCGCCGCAAATTCAAATTTCTCACTAAAATAAATCATCTTGCAATCCTCGTCATCAACCGCCACCTTTCTAAAAGGGTTCAGTTTCAAACTTAATCTGCTCACCTTTACCGCAGCGAACTTATCAGCCAATTGTCCCCACACCGATTTTAGAAGCGCAGATATCCCAAAAAGCCCGATGTGTTTCCCACGCCGAAAATCTTCTCTTATCCGCCTGCCGAAAATCGGAACAACAAATTCCCGAACTCGCTTGTCAATATCGAGCACGTTAACCACAAATCCCGTAGCCGGCTCAACCTCACCGACCAGTTCAACACACAACTCGAAGAATATCGATAACCCTTCACCCGCCGGTTGTGACGCATAAGAATTAAACCCTTGAATTTCCCCCGCCAGAAAAGGATTGATAGAAAACCGCACCTGCCTCGACAGTTTATGCATATACAGAAACCTTTTACTTCTGACTTCTGACTTCTGACTTCTGACTTCTGACTCCTGACTCCTGGCTCCCGACCCCTGTATTTTACTTGTGCATCAGGCTCATAATCTCGCCTCGGCTCTTCGGATCTCTCTTAAATATCCCGCGAAGCGACGACGTAACCATAATCGAGCCGGGCTTCTTAATCCCGCGAATAGTCATACAACTGTGTGAAGCCTCCAGCACCACCGCCACTCCGCGAGGCTTTAAGCTCTCCATTATAAAGTCGGCTATCTGGTCCGTAAGCCGTTCCTGGACCTGAAGCCGCCGGGCAAAACAATCCACAATACGGGCCAGTTTGCTCACCCCAAGCACCACACCCGCCGGCAGGTATGCAACATGGGCCGAGCCGATAAACGGCATAAGATGATGCTCACAAATACTGTAAAATGGTATGTCACGCAGCAGGACTATCTCGTCATAGTTCTCGGTGAAGACGCTGCGAAGATGTTGTTTCGGGTCCTCGCCCATACCACTCAGAAGCTCTGTGTACATTTCCGCCACGCGCTCCGGCGTCCCCTTTATCCCCTCACGCTCAATATCTTCGCCGACGGCCAGAAGTATCTCCTTAACCGCCTTCGCAATCTTCGCAACATCTACTTTCCTATTTTCTGACCTCATACCTTCTTCGCCTTTTTACTTCGCAAGATTCGTAAGATAAGTAGTTAATAACCGCACCCCGAACCCGCTTGAGCCTTCTGACACATACTCCGTAGCCTTCTCAAACATCTCCACGCCCGCAATATCCAGATGTGCCCATTTCTTCTCACCCACGAACTGTCTCAAAAACGCCGCAGCAGTGCACGCACCCCCCCATTTGCTGCCCGTATTCCTCAAATCTGCTATCTTGCTTTTCATCTCTTCGGCGTACTCATCACCGCTCGGCATACGCCAGACCTTCTCACCGCTCTCCTCCGCCGCTCTTTGCAAGTGCCTTATCAATTTCTCGTCATTGCCCATCAAACCAGCCATATATTTGCCCAGAGCAATCCTGCACGCGCTTGTCAGTGTCGCTATATCGATTATCATATCGCAGTTTTCTTTGTCCGCATAACTCAGCGCATCACTCAGTATCATCCTGCCTTCAGCGTCCGTGTTTTGTACTACCGCTGAAAGTCGTAATAATGTCACCCGGCCGGTAGCTCGTCCCGCTCGGCAGATTCTCCGCCGCCGGTATTATCCCCAAAACGTTCACCGCCGGCTTCAGCTCCGCCACCGCTTTCATCGTCCCCAACACCGCGATTCCCCCCGTTTTGTCTAATTTCATCTCTTCCATTTTTGCCGACGGTTTTATATTTATCCCGCCGGAATCAAAAGTTATCGCCTTGCCAACCAGACCGACAGTGGGCACCCCGCTTGCCCCCTTGCCCGCCGGACTGTACCTCAAAACAATAAATCTCGGCTTATTCTCCGAGCCGCACCCCACCGCAAGAACGCCGCCCATACCCTTCGCCGACAATTGCTTCTCATCAAAAACTGTACAGCTCAAATTCTTCGAGCCGCGAGCCAGCTTTTTTGCTTCAGCCGCCAGGCCGGCCGGATTTACTATATTGCCCGGCCGATTCGCCAATGTCCGCGCGTAACTTTGCGCCTCGCCCACAATAATCCCACGCGAAAGTCCTGTGCTTAGCTTTCTTGTTTTCACCGAATCAGAATCAATTAACTCAACATTAAGCGATCCCAATCGCCCGTCTTCGCTTTCTGTAACAAACTCATCATACCGATAGCTGCCAAGATAGACCCCTTCCGCCATAACCCGACCCATCATACCCAAATCGAATCGTCCCCCAAACGTTCTATGCAGCGCAAGGCTGAGCCTTTCCACTTCCATTCTCACCGCCTTGTTTGCAGCGTTTGCCGCCGCTTTGCGAACCGTATCAAGCGTCGCCTTTTTCTTTTCACCCAGCCCAACCACCAGAACCCTGTTGGCTCCTATGCTCTCGTTACCGTAAACAATTGTGCTCGTCCCATCTTTGCCTTTGAAATCACCTAATTTAATCACCCGTTCGATGGCGCCGTCCAGCTTACTGTTAAGCTCACCGCTGATTTTGTCGAGCACTTTACCGTCCCGAAAGTGCCCCACCGCCAGCATCCCCGTTTTGCATCTGCAAAGGTCAACCTTCCGCGCCCTCAGTTTCACATCGATAATCGCTTTCATTGTTTTCCCGACCTTTGTCCTTTCTCCTTATTATCGCTCTTGGCCCTGTGCCGCAGATAGCTTTCGATAAATCCGTCCAGCTCTCCGTCCAGAACCGCCCCCACATTACCCGTCTGGAACTTCGTCCGATGGTCTTTAACCATCTGATAAGGCTGCAGAACATAGCTGCGTATCTGATTGCCCCACGCAATCTCGCCCTTATCGCCGTACAGTCTTGCAACCTCAGCGTCGCGCTTCTGCTGCTCCAGCACATATAACCGCCCCTTAAGTACCTTCATCGCCTGCACCCTGTTCTTGTGCTGGCTCCGCTCGTTCTGGCACTGCACCACAATACCGCTCGGCCCATGGCTAATCCGCACCGCTGAGCTTGTCTTATTTACGTGTTGTCCACCAGGCCCGCTCGAACGGAAAAAATCCACCTTCAAGTCTTCCGCGTCTATTTCGATGTCGATATTTTCATCAAATTCAGGAACGCAATCCACCGCCGCAAAACTCGTATGTCGCCGCTTCTGCGAATCGAACGGACTTATTCGCACAAGACGATGCACACCAACCTCGCACGAAAGTTTCCCGAACGCAAAAGCACCGCTCACACGCAGCGTCACAGACCGCACGCCTGCTTCTTCACCCGGCGTAATATCAAGCTCTCGGAATTTATATCTCTTCGTCTCAAAATAACGAGTGTACATCCGCAGCAGCATATTGGCCCAGTCGCAGCTTTCTGTCCCCCCAGCACCCGCGTGGATACTGAAAAAGCAGTTCTTCATATCGTTCGCCCTGCAAAGCAGCCCCGCCAATTCTATCTGCTCACACCGCTTCTCCAGCACATTGAAATCATCTTCTAACTGTGCCAACTCATCTTCATCCGACGACGCCAGCTCGAAAAGCTCCGCAAGGTCTTTAACTTCCTGCTGAATCTCTTCTACCGGCTCCACCACCGATTTAAGGGCGCTTAATTCAGACACAACCGATTGTGCTGTCTCCGGATTATCCCAGAAACCCGCTTCGGCCAGCTTCTCTTCGAGTGCATGCAGTTGTGCTTTTTTCTTCGAAAAGTCAAAGCCAGTCCCGGATTTTCTCAACCCGGGCCGCCAGCTCTGATATCGCTGATTTTAATTCCGCAACTTTCATTCTGTTTGTTCTCACATTCCGCAAATTCTCATACGCACTTTATAACACACTCATTATCGTAGAAGAAAACGGCCCCTGCTTCCACACACGAACTTTGGCCACCCTTTGCTCTTTATGGCACATCCAATGGTTCAATATCCTTCATTCTTTCCGAATAAATCTTGTACGGATACTTCTCCAGAAGTTCTTTACTGTACTTGGCCACCGCCGCTTCTCTTTGGTCGTTACGCATTCTGCTCTTCACTTCGCGCTCGACACCGCTCGAGTACTCTCTCATCCTGCCGGGCTTCTTCTCCAGTATCTTGACCATCCGCCACTTCACCAGCCACTTGATACGCCGCCTGTCACCCTCACGGTAAAAACCCTTCACCGGACCTACTATCTCGTTCGGCTCACCAGCCCACAAATCCTTGAAGAATACCCCATCTCTATTGGCCGCAGCATTAAGAGCACTTTCTTTTTTCCGCAGAGAGTATTCTTGTTTAACCGACTCGAAATCCCTGCCGCTGTTCAATTCATCCTTTACCTTCTCCGCCGTCTTAAAATCTTGGCACCATATCTGGTCAATCTTGAGCGTATCGGAGCTCCCGAATTCTTCCTTGTGCTTATTGAAGTAATCGCTAATCGCTTCTTTTGTCGGCTCCTCAAGTCCCTCGTACACTTTTCTCCTGACCTTATTGAGCAGACTTTGGTCTTCCCGCTCTCGTACTCCCTTGACGTAATTCTCATCCTTGTCCAGTCCCTGCCGCTTCGCCTCAGCAACAAATATCGGCATCCGCATCGTCCTGTCTAACAACCGTTCCACACCCTTTACGGTCCCCAAATCTTTCGGACGAGACGGCGGAGACATCTCATTCAATGTCCCAAACCAGTCCAGTAATGTTATTGCACCACCTTCAAAACTCGCCAGAACGATTCCTTTCTCTTCCGCCGTCAACTCATCCTTTATCTGCTGGTTCTTTATCCAGTACCCTTTCCGCTCCGCTTGAGGACGGTACAGCAGCCTGTTGTGTATTTGCGCCGCCTTCCCGAAATTATCCCTCACCTTCCGAACCCCAAGCTTCTTATGCAGCTCATTATAAAACTCATCTCCCAGCACTCTACTTTTTTCCCTTTCCAGCATTGTCTTTGCCCGTGCCCGGTCCCACTTGGGATTGGCCTTCATCTTTTCGTCTATCTCCGGGTCAGTAACCTTTATCTTGTCTCGCAGATGAGTTCCTAACAATAGTCCCACTAACCTTTCCGTCCTGAATCGCTTGATGAACGAGTCATCTGCCAGAAGGTCTTGCTTCCGCCCTTCCGTTATCATCGCTTTTTCTGCTATCATTTTCAGTAGAACTTGTTTAGCGGCATCCGGCCCCGCTTCATCTTCCGCTTGGCTGCGAAGCTCACCTATTAGTTGTTGCTCAAGCTCGTCTCTTGTGATACCGTAATCGCCTATTTCTGCAACGACAACCGCCTGCACCTTAGGCTTCTCTTCCACTGCCACTGCTTTTGTTTCTATCGGTTTTGTTTCTACCGGTTTTGTCTCCGCCGGTTTTACCTCAACAACTATCGGTTCACCCAGTATCTCCGTCGCCGCCTGCTCGCCACTGTCACAGGAATAACAAAGCACAACCAGCGCCCCCGTCACAGCCAAAGCCACTTTGCCAAAAAATGATTTCATCGTACCTGCCTTTCAAATCACAATAGTAAAAAACAAACCACTGCCTACACTTTTACGAGCAGTATAGTAACCAAAATTGCACTTTTTGTCAAAAGAAAAATATACGCCCCGCAACATCCGATACGCTCAGCCCCACACCCAAACAAAAAGGGCTGAAAGTCTTTCACACTCCCAGCCCTTGACTTAATCTCGCACTTTGCTTGGTCATTCCGCACCGATTTCAATGCAACAGCCGTCGAACAGCGCAAAATCCACGAAATTAACCACAGAATCCTGGTCAACGTCAACACCCCCGCACCAATCCGGCTTACCACAATCCCCCTCCAGCCAATAGGATGCCAAACCTGCAAGATACTTCAGAGCGTTACTCGTTATCTTGACTATGTCCGTACCATAAAACTGTTGACCGCTGGTAAGCCAGCCTGTAGCCGTTACCTCAATCGCCTCATCGCCAGTTGCAATACCGCAAAACTCACCCCGGCTAAACGCCGCCTTAATCTCAACTAATCCATCTTCATTAACAAAGACATTCATATATTCAGATTCAATACCGCCCGGCTCAACCACCGCCGGCCTATTCGCATCCACATCCCCAACCGCATACCCTTCCGGCAGGACAAAATGCGCCTTAATCCACCTGCCTTTGCTTTCAGGGTTAAACGCCCGCGGCGTAAACCTCATCGCCACCTCCATCGGAGGCCAATAAAACTCATACGCCCCCATATCAACCACCGCCTCGCCGTCGCTGTCCCCGTCAACTATCCGCGTATTGCCGTCAAGGTCGTACCCGTCACCAACAACACTATTGTTGTCCCCCGAATCAATACACGGCGAACCGGCCTCCAAATGATAGTCCCCCTCGACCCAGACGCCATTCGCATCCCAGTAACCCGCCTCAACAAAACACGGGGCCGAACTGATGCACCCGTCCCCAACCGCACCCTGCACACAGCAGTACAGCACGCAATTGCCGAACGCGGGTCTGTTCTCCCAGATGATACAGTTTCTCACAAGTGGCCGGGATCTCAAAAGCACGCCACCTGAGTTTCCCATTATCGTGCAGTTGCTCACAGTGCCCGAGCAGAAGGACAGCCCGCCTCCGCTCGGCGCGCTGTTGCCGCTGATGATGCAACTGCTCACCGTCCCCCCACAGTGGTCCAGCGCACCACCACTTGAACCTGCTGAGTTGCCACTGATCGTGCAGCCGAGAACCTGCGGACAGCTCTCCTCAGAAGAATTACCGCAGATTGCACCGCCATCCCATCCTGATTCATTCGCGATGATTCCGCAGTGGTTAATGACGGGGCTGCTGTCATAGCAGTACACCCCGCCCCCGAATCGAGTTGCCCGGTTTTGACTGAACGTACAGTTAGTGAATTTAACTTTGCTGCTGTTGGAATCGTACGCCCCGCCGCCACTGTCGGCCAGGTTCCCTGTTATAGTGCAGCCGATCACCATAGGACCGCTCTCGAAGCTGAACATCCCGCCACCCTCTGCCGCATAGTTTCCGCTTATATTGCAGTCCACAATCTTGGCACTGCTCTGGTTGCAGTCGATACCGCCGCCATATTCAGCCGTATTGCCTGTGATGTTGCACTGTCTGATTGTTGGGCTGCTGCCATAACAGCTAATCGCACCGCCGCGGTCGGCACAACCACCAGTAATTGTAAATCCTTCCACGACAGAAGCTGCCTTCTCGTTCGTGTGGAAATAGAAGCCACGATGGTTTTCGTCTATAGAGCCGTTGCAGTCGATAATGGTTGCCGCAACTACGTTAGGCTCGCTCGGATTCGTGCAGCGAACCGTAATCCACCTGCCACCAAAATCCAGATCCCGGTTGCCCTCACCCGTATACCTGCCTTCAGCAACTATGACCCGGTCGCTCTTGGCCGCTTCGTCGATTGCCGCCTGTATCGTTCGCTTTGCCGTCTCCCACGACAGGCCGTCATTGCTGTCATCGGGCCGATTTGAATCAACGTAATACGTATCAGCAGCTACCGTTGGGTCGCTTGAATATATCACATATTCAGTAAGGTTCGTATGCCCATCCAAATCCGGGTCCGCATTTGGCTCAGCAGAATTCGGATCACCGAAATATCTTACCTCCCACCAGTCCGGCAAACCATCACTGTCACTATCAATGTATTCGTCAGCCCCAATATCTACCCTGCCGCCCGCAACTCTTGTTTCACCATCAACATCGCTTTGCCCGCTGTAATCGCCATTTGGATCGCCGGCATTGATACACGGCGAGCCAATTTGAAGATGCCCGTCGCACGTCACCAGCGGGTCTTCGTCAATATTGCCCTCACCCCACTCTAATGTGCAGTCTGGCCAGACGTATACACCGGCCTGCCCGCCTTGGATATCGCTGTAGCTTACCACTGCTGTGCTTTCATAATCCACATATATCTGCGCCCCAGCCAGCCCTGCGTTACCCCAGACAATGCAGTTGGTGATTGTCGCATTACTTTCATGGACAATAGCCACACCAGCGCCCTTATTGCCGCTGATTGTGCAGTTGCTGATACTGGCTGTCTCGCCCCACCAGACCGTCCCGTGACCTTCGTTCGTACTGATTATGCAGTTGGTTATTGGCCCAGGGCAGTCCTCAAGCCCGCCGCCTATGTTGTTACTTATGACACAGTTAGTGATGGGGCCAGTACAGTCGTCCAAGCCGCCACCTCCCTGAGCTGAGTTATCGCTGATTGTGCAATTGATGATGGGGCCAGATGACCCGTATATGCCGCCTCCGTAACCATAAATAGCGCTGTTGCCGGTAATAATACAGTTTCTAATCGTCGGCCTGGGACGCGGCTCAGAGAAAAGGTGCCAGCAATATACTCCGCCGCCCGGCTCGCCCCATACAGGCACCCACCAGGGATCAGGCTCCCAGGGGGCGTAACCATTTGTAATCGTCAGGCCATCCACAATAGAGTTGGCGTCTTCTCCGCTGTGGAAGCAGAATCCGCGGTGTGGGTCCTCTTCTGTTCCGTTGCAGTCAATTATCGTCGCCGCCACGATGTTCGGATCGCTCGGATTTGTGCTGCGAACGATGATCGGCTTGCCCCTGAAGTCAAGGTCCCGGTTGCCGTCCCCTGCGTATCTGCCGGGCGCAACTATGATTGTATCGAAATAGTAGGCTGCATCTATTGCCGCCTGAATCGTCCCGTAGTCCGCCGGAACGTGCAACGTGCGGCCAATGCACAAAGTAACGTGAATTGTTACCGGTCTGTTCACACCATCCGGGTCTACCACAGTCAGAACGCAGTTATAGTACCCCGGCATCAGGTCTTCGGGGTCCACCACGAGACCGACCTCACTGACCTCACTCGTGCATGTCCCGCTTGCCGGCTCCGCCTCAAGCCATTCACAGTCCTCAAGAATCTCCCAGTTGAGAACGCCCCCGCCGCAATTTCTTATTAGTAGTTTCTGAACCAGGCTTGTGAATCCTTTGGCGTAAAAAAACCTCGTCGCGCTAAGGGCCATCGAAGGCCTGCTCGGATCGTACTCCCATGCACCCATATCCACAACGTCGTTACCATCACCGTCCCCGTCCACCACTCGTGCACCCCCCTCAATATCGGTCGCCGGCAGGCCCACGGTCGGCGCATTCGTCCCCGCATCGACACATGCCGAATCCACAGACAAATGCCAATCCCGCCCAAAAACAAAGCACGGGTCACTGTCAATATTACCCTCCCCCCAGGTCACCTCCGACCGATAATCCTCCCACACCTCCCCCTCTCCACCTTGGACGTCGCTGTAGGAAACTGTAAGTTTAGCCCCTTGCACTGCATAAACCGACCCCCCACTCAGTAAAGCGATTTCCGGTCCCGAACTCGCCGCGTTGCCCCACAGGATACAGTTGCTCATGGTAGGATTACTCTTGGCGTAAACGCAGACTCCGCCTCCGGACTCAGCCTTGTTGCCCACTATCGTACAATTGGTTATCAGTGGACTGCTCTCATTGCCGTAGATACCGCCCCCTTCCTGCGCAGTATTTCTCGCGATAGTACAGTTGCTGATCCGCGGCGTCGAATCCCAACAGGAAATCCCGCCCCCGTAGTAACCCGAGTTCTCGCTAATTATACAGTTCATAATCACGGCCCGGCTGCCACCACACGAGATGCCACCACCATTTTCTTTGATAGCGCAGTTGATAATGGCCGGGCTGCTGTGCCTGCACACGATTCCGCCGACGGTATTCTCGACAATAGTGCAGTTGATAATTCTGGCCTCGCTCCCGTTCTCGCAAATCACGTTCCATCTGCCTCGATAAGATTGGTTACCACTAAGTGTACAGTTGACAATTTGCGGACTGCTGCCGCTGCACAGGATTGTCCCGAATAAGTAACCGTATCCGTTAGTAATCGTAACACCCGCCAGAATCGAATTTGCATCTTCATTGCTGTCAAAAATGAAACCGCAATGTCTGTCAGACCTCGTGCCGTTGCAGTCGATAATCGTCCCCGCCACAACCGAAGGATCGTATGGGTCCACGCCGCGAACGGTAATGCCCTTGCCATCAAAACGAATATCCCGGTTACCGGGCCCCGTGTACCTGCCCTCTTCCACGACCACGGTATCGTCCACGGCCGCCGCATCGATTGCCGCCTGAATCGTAGGGTAATCCGTCGGCACCCGCAATATCACCGGCTCATTCGAATCAATTTCAACCCTCATCTCGGCTTCGAGTGCAATCTCACCCTCATTGTACGCGGCATAAATGTTGATTTCCTCCGCCGCGTTTACCTCCCCGGTCGTCAGCAAGCCCACTTGAATGTGCCCCGCCGTAGCCGGCTCCACCCACCACCGGCCCGAAACCGTCACATCTCTGCTGATGTCCCCTTCGTAGTGCGCAATGGCCTTGTATCCCGTCCACGAGTTCGCCGGCACCGTACTCGGACCCACTATCTCAAGACCCGTCAGAAGTATTGGCCCGTGCGCATTGCGGGAAACAACGTAACCGCTCCAGCGGTATCCGCCACGAAAATTCATGTGCAAATAAGCTTCCGGATAAATCCGCTCGCCCGGCAGCAGGTCGCCAAACTCAATCAGTGCCACCTCATCCGTTTCTAAAAGGCTCATATGAGCTCCCTGATAGTCATCGCTTAATGGCACGTCCGTTACGCTGCGGTCCATGCTCAGCAGCGTATTCTGTCCCTCCGCCCCGTATGTCCTCACCCACCGAGCCCCATCATACCATTTATGGTCGCTGTTATTGTAAATGAAAGCCCTCTCTGTGCTCGCGGGCGAATACGTCGAGAAGAACATAATGGGAATCCCAACGTCGTAAAGCGTATAGTCCGCCAGATTCTCCACATACCCTCCACACGTCGCAAGATACACACCGTCTCCGATCTCCTCGTACCGGCCACATGAGAAGAAGCCCCAGCCATACTCCTCGTTGTTCAATGCGTAGTAAAATCCTTCAGCAAAACCCGCCCCCTCCAAATCGCCTGGAAGACTCTGCTTTGAAACCGCCGCACTCTCGCCGTCATCTGGCCCTGCTGGCTCTTCGTAACCCTCAGCCTCCTCGCCTCCAACTACCGCTGTTTGTCCCGCAAAGGCCGAATCACAAGCCCACGGGCTGGTAACAACAATCAAAAGTCCCGTTCCCAGACTGGCAAAAAGCAAAATCCAGCTCCTCATTTCCTACGCTCCTTTCTCAAGACCGCTCATTTCCTGCGCGCACCGCCACCCCAGTTTAATTGCCCGCAATGGGCATGGTAGCGTGCCATTTTTTCACCTCCGAATTCTACCCTCGGCAAATCATCCAAGGCCAACTCCCATTATACGCTTTTGTCCTACTCTGTACAGAACATTTCTAAAAAATTTTCGACCCAAAATTCCACCGCCCCCTCCCCCTTCTGCCTCCTGACTCCTGCCTCCCGCCCTCTTCGACATTCGATATTCCTTGTTCGATATTCGATATTCCTTCCGTCTTCCGTACTCCGTCTTCCCTCGTCGCTCTCCTGCCTCCCCGCCTCTTCGACATTTGAATTTTGGTCATTCGTGCTTCTTTAGGATTTAGTGCTTAGGATTTAGGATTTCTTACATCGCATCTACTCATCCACGCATTTACTCATTCACGGGTCACGAGTCACGAGCGACGAGCGACTCGCGGGCTCTGCCCGCGCATTCGTGCAGGTCGCCTTTTCGAAAAGTGCCAAAAAGTGCACATTTTTGTTAATTTTTTGTAATTTTTTGCGAATTTCTGTTAATTTCTGTCAATTTCTGTCAATTTTTGACCCCCTTTTTCGCTCAACTTGCACAAGTCATGCGAAATTCCGTGGATTTGTTCTTGACAACCACCCCCATTTTTACCCCAGAATCGCCGATCGAAGTGCAAAATGTCCCCACATTATACTGATTTTCACAACAGGCGCTTGCGTATTTGCTTCGAACCACCCTTGATTTTGACTCAGAATCAAGGCCTCTTCTTTTTTGTTTTCTTGTTAAAACCTGCACAAATGCTTCGAAAACCTGCGCATTTGACACGATTTTCTTAACACAGAACGGACGCTTTTGTTCCGCAATCTGCGGCTTTGGCCGACCCTCCTTATCGCCTCGAAAGCACCCGCCGCACTGAAATCATTACAGACCCAGCAGGTCAGAATGCACGATTTTAACTAAGGGCTGGGAGTCTCTAATACAGTCAGAAAACCACCCCCCGGACAAATTTAACGCCTAAATAAAGTGGGTTTGCCGCCCCTCGCATCCGCGCAAACCTGGTTAAAGGCGAAGAAAAAACAGCGTAAGTGGTTATTGCAAAACGCCTTAGGGCAACAGCGTGGTTAAGAACGGTCGGTTGGTTTTTTTTCGAAAAAAAATAAAAAAATTTGAAAAAAAGCCTTGCAAAAGTAAACAGGCGGTGTATAATAACTATTGAAGATATATAGCTCTTTTCTTCTTTTATTAACGTCTTGGTTTGGTGAGACGGCTGAGATTCTTAATAAAGTTGCAGTATATTCTTTTTTAGGCTGTCTCACAAAGGCTGGAGTCAGTTTTGACTCCAGCTTTTTTATGCGCTTTTGAACCACTCTAAAAACAGGCCGAGCGGCTGTTTAACTGTGCGGCTTTACGTTTATTAAGGCAGCCAAGAGGATATGTCTTAACCTGTCGACACTTAGGTTGTTGAGGTAATCTTCGGTAAAATCCAACTTGAACCTGCCTTTGAAATTTCTGATTCGCCTTTTAAGTTCGTCTCTGCCCAAGGAAGTGATTGAAGTCGCGGTTTCTTCGAAATATCTTTTCACAGCCATTGCATTTGCCTTTGCAAAACTATCATTTCAAGTTGTGTGCAGTGTTAGTATCGTCCCGGGCGTCGAGCTACTTTTGCGAGAAGTTTTGTACGGCAGTCCAAATGCCCAATTGGGCTTATTGCGGGATTAAAATTTTTTTGTCATTTTGCTGACAGTCTGATAACTTTTGGTTATGAAGACAGAGGAGCTGAATTATTATTTACCGCCCGAGCTGATTGCCCAGGAGCCACTCTGTGTCCGGAGCGATTCGCGGTTGCTGGTTTTTGATCGGTCGAACGGGGAGCTTACTGAAAGTCGGTTCGACAGGATCGGCGATTTTTTGCGCGGCGGCGATTGCCTTGTTCTCAACGACACAAAAGTCCTCCCTGCTCGTTTTTTCGGGCGGCGCGGCAGCGGCGGTAAACTGGAAGGATTACTCCTGTCTGAGACTGAAAGTGGCGTGTGGGAAGTAATGCTGAAAGGGGCCCGCAGAATAAAGACGGGTCAGACTATCTATCTGAAAAACAAAGAAAAGGGGGATTTCTGCACGGCGAAGGTCCTCGACAAATTAAAGGAGGGCAAATGGCGGCTGAAGGTAGAGGCAGACGGAGCCGTTGAGACTGTTCTTGAAAGGATTGGTTTTCCGCCGCTGCCGCCATATATCAAACGAGGCACCGACACCGAAGAAGCGGCGGCAGACAGATTGCGGTATCAAACGGTGTACGCCCGGAGGGCAGGGGCGGTTGCGGCACCTACGGCCGGGCTGCATTTTACCGGTGAGCTAATCGAGCAATTGAAAAAGGGCGGGGTCTGCTTTGCGTTCATAACACTGCACGTGGGGCTGGGGACATTTCGGCCGATAACTACAGAAACCATTGAGCAGCACAAAATGGAGGAGGAACGATTCAGCATTGATGCAGAAAATGCCGGGATAATAAATACAGCAATAGAAAAAGGGGGGCGGATGATCGCTGTGGGCACGACGACGGTGCGGACTCTGGAGACAGTGGCCGGCCGCTGCCGGGTAGAGGCCGTCAGTGGCGCAACGAAGCTGTTTATCAAGCCCGGCTATAAATTCAAGCTGATCGATGCTATGGTAACGAATTTTCATCTGCCGAAATCGACGCTGCTTGCGCTGGTGGCGGCCTTTGCGGGGCTTGAAAACATCCTTGCTGCCTATCGGCATGCCATCGAGCGGCAGTACCGCTTTTATTCTTACGGCGACGCGATGCTGATAATATAGCGGGAGATGCTCAGGCCAGGTAGAGCTTATCGTTTGGCTTAATTTGGGGGATTCGGTTCAGCTTTCCTTTGATGTCGTCTTTTTCAAGCGCGAAGCCGGGCGATATTTCGATGAGGCAATCGGCGGAGCCGTCTTTTTTTCTCGGTACAGTCAGGCCGGCTGATTCGAGCCAGTTCGCGGCGCGGGCCACCATCATTTGCCTGGCAGTTTCGGGGCTGTTGGTGCCGGTGGTACTTTTGACCGGGCCAAATTCTTCGCTTCGCAGTGTCTGCAAAATTATCGACTTTGAGGCCAAAGGCAGGGCGTCAAAAACAAAGCTTTCCAGCTTTACACCATTTGGCTCAGCGGGTTCGACAGGATTTCCCTGGTGGTCGATGTGCGGGATTTTTTTGACGGCCCTGTGCAGGGGCAAGGAAAAGGCCCCGGCGTTTAGTTTTTCAACGAAGGTGCAATCGATAATATGTATGGCGATACTGCCGAGCTGGAAGACCAATGAGCCGTCGGGATTTTGTTTCTCGGCCAGCTCGTCCGGCCAATCGCTGTATTCGATGACAGTTAATTTGCCGTCCACCAGACAGAAGTTGCCGACCTTTTCTTTTGGTGCGGCTTTCACGAGTGCCTTTGAGGACATTTCGGCCTTTTCGAGGGCGTGCAGGCCTATAAAGAGCGGGTCAAAAATATTCACCAGAGGATTATCGACCTGCCAATAGCTTATGAACTGTACACCGCGTTTTTTCATATCTTCGAGTGCACCGGTTTGGAAGAGGGCCTTGATACTTCCGCCGTGGCCGTCCGGGGAGCGGGCGATATTAGCCTTGTCGGCCAGCAGGATTTTCCCATCGAAGCCAAAATTTGGCAGTGTGCCCTGCTGAAATATAAACACATTTTTCTTATCCAGGCCGTAATAGCCATTCTGGTGGAAAATCTCTGTGGTCTCGGTGTAGTTGGAGAGGCTGGTCATAATATACCAGGGGCAGGTGGTTTGGTATTTTTCTGAGACTGCTGCGACTGTCTCGGCAAAGACTTGAAACAGCGTTTTGTTCTTTACGGGGCTGATTGGGCAATTTCCTTTTGGGCCGTCGAATCCGAGTCTGGTTGCCTGTCCGCCGGCGACGACGAGGGCGGCAACTTTGCCGGCTGATATCAACTCTTTGCCCAATTCTCTGGCCTGGGCGTACTTGTGTTTTTCGTCAGGGTTTGCCGGCGCAGGGCTGTAGGAGGGAGCGGGAGTAAAATCGGCAGGCAGGGCGGCAGGAGCGGATTTTTTGACCAAATGGACGGGCCAATCGTCTATTTTCGAAAAATCCAGCTCCTGAATTTGTGCAAGTAAATTCTGTCTTTGAGCCGTGTCCAGCTGCTGCCAAAACGCCAAAAGATGGCTCTGATTGTGCTTTGTCAGCAGTTTTTTTGTGTCCTCAAAAGCTCTTTTAGTGGTCATATCTGCGGTCTCACGCTAAAAACAGCGATGTTAAACAATTTTTGTAATTTTTCAAGAAAGTTAGAAAAAATGACGAAATTTGGTTGACAGGGAAGTTGTCCGGTGCTATATTAGAAATAGAAGCTGGTAGGTTTTAAAGCTTTATAATAATTTAACGGCTATCATATTTGTAAGTAGTTATACTTCCCACCTTAAACCTACCTGTCGAAAAAAGTGTATCTTGTCAATTCAGGCCGTACCTGAGATGGTGGCGGGCATGAGCGAGAAGAATGTAAACCTGGTGGAGGTGAATTTTGTAAATTTCGACCGGCCGTTCTTAGGCGAAACATAAGAAGTCAGAGATTCGCAAGAAGATGGTATTGTTAGGCTCCCATGCGGTGTGGGCAGCAAGTAGTGAGTCGCATTTATCGTAGAATATGACAAAAAAGGGCTTGAGAACGGTTGGATTTGCGAATCTCAAAAAAAGTAAAGGAGACGAATTATGAAAAGGAAAGGTTTTACATTAATTGAGCTGTTGGTCGTGATTGCGATCATAGCACTGCTGATGAGCATCCTGATGCCGGCTCTGGCCAGGGTCAGAGAGATTGCTCAGCGAGTAGTGTGCGGGACGAACCAGTCCGGTATCGTCAAGTCAATGTTAGTGTACAGCAACGATGATGAGACGGGGCGTTTTGCGCGTTCCGGGCTGCCCGGGGGCACATGGGGCACAACCAATTTCGTGTGGGACGACCCCGACCCGGCGCTGGCTTTTGCCGGCAACCAGGCGCCCGTATCTTCGAGCCTGTATCTTCTGGTAAAGCGTGACTATGCTACGGCTAAGCTGTTTGTCTGCAGGAGTGACGCCGGTACCACAGAATTCAGGCCCACCAATATTGATCTTACGGCCGTTTGGGATTTCGGCGCCACTGCAGGAAATCATTGCAGCTATGCTTATCAAATGCCCTATTCAACTACGGCCGGTGAGACGCGCAGTCTTGCTGTGACCGGAGCAAGTGAGCCCGGTCTTGCGGTAGTTGCCGACCGGAATCCAGCCCCCGATGTTGGAAACTCCCACGCTCACCAGGACGACGGTCAAGAGGTGGCGTTTGTTGACAGCCACGTGAAATTTCACAAGACCCCCAATTGCGGCATTAGTGACGACAACATTTATACTGAGGCCGGCAACCCAACCGTGGCGCCTGTGGTTGGTACTGTGCCTCTGGACAGGCTGGATTCATTAGTGGTAAACTGGTAAATAACTGAGAAGGCCTTTTAATAACAGGAGTCAGTTGTTGAGCAATGGGTATCCAGCGGCCTTGTGCGACAGAGCATAAGGCCGCTTTTTTGTGTAACGTAAGCGAAGACGGTGGTATAATTTTGGAAATAATATCAAAAATTTGGAACTTTTTTGCATCTCAGGGCTCTCTCATTCGTCTTTATAATGGTGAAGGACTCAGGAACGTCTATTGAATGATTTTTCAGATGACATTCTGGTTGCAGCCGCCCAGCGTGGCGACAAGAGTGCGTATGCAGCTCTTGTCAAAAGGCATTACAGACATATTTTTGCGGCGTGCCTGGGTTTGCTCGGAAATGTTGATGATGCCGAGGATATTGCCCAGGATGCGATGCTGCAGGGTTTTTTGAAAATAAGGAAACTGCGCAGGAGCGAGCAGTTCAGCCAGTGGATTCTGCGAATCGGCAAGAATCTGTGCATTGATTCTCTTCGCAGGAGAAAACACGTAAGGGCGTTTGCGGCCAGGCAGGCGGCCCAACCGCGGCAAACGGCGAATGAGAATCACGATCTGGAGCAGGCCGTCAGATGGCTGCCTCGGGAGCTGCGGCTGCCTCTGGTGATGTATTACTTTGACAATAAGAGCACAAAAAGTATCGCCGAGAAGTTAAATATCTCCCATTCGGGAGTGTGTCACAGAATCAGAGCTGCAAGGAAGCAATTACACAAACTGCTGACAGAAGGAGTGCAAAATGAATAGTTATTGTGACAAAATGAAAGACCAGATTGCCGACTTTATTACCGGAATTTTACCGCAGACGCAAGTGCAGAGACTCCAGCAACACCTTGGCAAATGTTCGGCCTGCAGAGATTATGCTCAGGCACTGCAAGAAGAAGAACAATTACTGACCGGATTATTTGGGAAGTTTGATGCGAGTATGCCAGGCAGGGAAGGTGAGGTAATAAATGCCATAAACGACCTTGAGGCCTGGCGTCGAACCAACATCATTTCGGTTGTCGGAGCGATTATGAAAACCTCACTTGCAAAGCACGCGGCGGCGGCGGCGGTAATCGTGGTTGTGGCACTGTACTTCGTAATAACTTTAACCTGGATTTCACAAATAACCGAGTGTATTCGGCTTTCTATGTAGGATATAGCTTGTATCCGATTTATGTATCAGGTATAATCAGGATAAGAAAAACGCCCTATGTAACTGGGCAGAGGTTGTCCGGGAAACCTTATTTGAAAAGATAATAACCTAAGTAAGCCCAAAGACGATTTGGGCTGCGAATCTCAAAAAAAGTTAAGGAGAAAATTATGAAAAGAAAAGGTTTTACGTTAATTGAGCTGCTGGTCGTGATTGCGATCATAGCGTTGTTGATGAGCATTCTGATGCCTGCTCTGAACAAAGCGAGGCAACTTGCTATTCGACTGGTCTGCGGCACAAACCTCTCGGGGATCGGGCGTGCAATGGTAGTCTATGCCACCGAAAATGAGGATGAGTACCCGATTGCAGGTGGTGTAGGCTCTATCTGGAGCAGTAACGGAATTGTTCATGACTGGGACGCGCCCACTGAACATTTAGCTTTCGGCCTGGTTGCCCCGCCTGGCCAGGCGACCATCACGTCAAGTTTCTTTCTTCTGATAAAGTATGCCAAGGTGACCCCGAAGTCGTTCATCTGCAAAGGTGACAGCGCCATAGAATTCAGGCTCACCGAGCAGCGCACAAGGGTAAGGGACCTTTATTCAGTTTGGGACTTCGGGTATGGGCGGCAACTCTCACTCAGCAGTATCTACCCAGGCGGGTACTGCAGCTACTCCTATCAAATGCCTTACGCTGCGAGCGAGAGTGACGTGACGAACTGGGCCATCATTGACGCAAGTAAGCCCGGCAGTCCTGTTTGCTCCGACAGGAGCCCTTACCTGGACACGAATGCTGATCTTGCGATTAACGACAATTCAGCAGCACATCAGGGGAAGGGCCAAAATGTTATGTTTAAAGATGGAAGTACAACGTTCAAAGACGGTCCCGAGGTTGGTCTCGGGAACAATAATATTTGGTTATTTGGGGACGATCCTGCGGCAGGTACACCTGGAGCAGGGCCTTCAGACACGGGAGTCCCCGGTGAGGTACCGCAGTTTGAAGCAGATGCGTTCCTGGTGAACGAGAGGAACTAAGGATAAGGTTGATTCGCAATTGGGTTGTTTGCAGGCGGCCTTGTGTTCAGCGCATAAGGCCGCTTTTTTTTACGCTCGATTTTTTGTCTTTCGTTTGGGCTGCTGTTAACAAAATCCTAAAACACGCCGAGAAATCAGATTTGTCTTCAACCAGTATTTGTGTTAGATTGTGTGGTTTGATTTTGACGGAGTGTAAAATTGGGGCAGACACTTGTGTACAAAATACTTGCCAGGTACCTGGCTGAAGGCAAAATCGCTGCCGGTGAGCAAATCGGGATACGGATTGACCAGACGCTTACGCAGGACGCCACCGGAACGACAGCATTTTTGCTGTTTGAATCAATGGGAGCGGGCAGAGTTAAAACGCAGCTTTCGGTCAGCTACATTGACCACAACATTGCCGGGCTTGGGCCGGAGAACCATAACGACCATTTATATCTGCAGACAATAGCCGTCAAATCAGGGGTTCATCATTCGCACGCGGGCAACGGCATCTGTCATCAGGTGCATCTGGAGCGGTTCGCCAAGCCTGGGGCGACACTTCTGGGCAGCGATTCGCATACACCGACCTGCGGCGGAATCGGTATGCTTGCCGTCGGAGCAGGGGGGCTGGATGTGGCGGTGGCAATGGCGGCAGGGCCGTTCTACCTCAGATGCCCGAAAGTTTTAGGGGTCAAGCTGACCGGCAAGTTAAGCGACTGGGTGGCGGCCAAAGACGTTATTCTTAAACTGCTGGACATCCTTACGACAAAAGGAAATGTGGGATGGGCGGTTGAATACTTCGACGAAGGCGCAGCAGAGCTGACTGTACCGCAGCGTGCGACGATAACGAATATGGGAGCGGAGCTTGGCGTAACAACGAGCATTTTCGCGAGCGATGAACAGACGAGAAAATTCCTCGCCGCCCAAAAACGAAAGAAGGACTACCAGCCGCTGGCAGCGGACGCAGATGCCGAATATGACCGCGTCATCGAAATAAACCTCTCGGAGCTGGAGCCGATGGCGGCCTGTCCATCTTCGCCGGACAACGTCAAACCGATAGCCGAGATTGCCGACGTCCAAATACGACAGGTCGCAATAGGCAGCTGCACAAACTCCAGCTTTGGCGATTTGATGATGGCGGCAAAGGTATTAAGGAACAGGCGCATAAATAATATGGTCGAATTTGCAGTTGCTCCGGGCAGCAGGGAAGTTTTGAATATGTTAGCGGAAAACGGGGCGTTGGCGGATATGATTTCAGCCGGCGCCCGCATTCTTGAATCGGGCTGCGGCCCGTGCATTGGCCTGGGCTTTTCGCCGGCTGATGAGACGGTGAGTTTGCGAACGTTTAACAGGAATTTTTCCGGCCGAAGCGGGACAAAAAGCGACCAGGTCTATCTGGTCAGTCCCGAAACGGCGGTCGCTTCGGCTCTGACCGCACGAATTACAGACCCGCGCGATTTGCCAAGGTTGTTTGGGATTGAATACCCAAAGATTGAGCTGCCGGACGAATTCATCATCAACGACAATATGATAGAAGAGCCTTTGAGCGAAGAAGAGGCGGCGAAGCAGGAGATTTTGCGAGGGCCGACGATTGTTGTTCCGGAGATGCCGCCGCCGCTGCCGGAGCGACTGGGGGGACAAGTGTTGATTAAATGCGGCGACAAAATAACCACCGACCATATTATGCCGGCCGGCCCTTTTCTGAAACTGCGCTCGAATGTGCCTGAGTACGCAAAGGTGGTTTTTGATTGTCTGAACGAAGACGGCAAGCCGACATTTGCCCGACGTGCCCTTGAGCTGAAGGAAAAGGGTATCGCCGGCGTAATCGTGGCAGGTGAGAGCTACGGCCAGGGCTCGTCAAGAGAGCACGCTGCGCTCTGCCCGATGTACCTGGGTGTGCGGGCAGTTATCGCTAAAAGTATTGAGAGGATCCACAAGGCCAATTTGATTAACTTCTGCATTGTTCCCATAGAATTCGCCGAGGCGGCTGACTACGATAAAGTCGATTCCGATGATGAATTGCAAATCGACGATTTACTCGAAGCCTTGCAGAACAACGATGAAGTCAGGGTCGCTGAAAAAAATGGCAGGTATGAATTTGCCGGCAAATTGGTTCTTTCCGACAGGGACAGAGAAATTCTGCTCTCGGCAGGACTGTTGAATTACACGCGTAAAAAGGCTGATGGATGAAAAAATAGTAGCCATTTTCGGGACCGGCAGGGCAAAGAGCGACGATTCAGCGTATGCGCTGGCTGCAGAAACAGGCAGACTGCTGGCTGAGGCCGGCTTTGTAATCGCCAACGGCGGATATGGCGGGACAATGTTGGCTGCGGCCAAAGGTGCAAGTAAAGCGGGCGGTGAAACTATCGGCGTTACGTGCTCGGCTTTCAAACGCAGTACTGCTAACGAGTATATTACCCGTGAAATCGTTACAGACTCGCTGGACGAACGGCTGGATACATTGATAAAGCTGGGCCAGGGCTATGTGGTCTTAGCTGGCGGAACAGGAACGCTGCTGGAACTGGCAAAGGTCTGGGAACTAAAAAA